>Ga0209460_1000170_pt1 | contig 88856 bp, 71 predicted proteins | sample EBPBio132013_DNA_FD_185868 | JGI IMG/M metagenome (GOLD analysis project Ga0209460, IMG submission 185868) | Wastewater treatment Type I Accumulibacter community from EBPR Bioreactor in Madison, WI, USA - Reactor 2_5/13/2013_ DNA (SPAdes)... | ecosystem: Engineered > Bioreactor > EBPR >... | reverse complement strand
CGGGGGGGGGGGGTACTACCTTTTAAATTATTTAATGCCATAACATTAGTGTTTTTAAATTTTAACTTGTTTGGTTATAACGAAACTAATATAATTTTTTAATAAAACAAAATTATTTAACTTTTAATGTTTTGTTATTTCGAGCCTGTCTGCCAACTAGGCAGGCTCAAAGTTCCAATTTTAAATTTGAAAAAATTATTCGAATTCTTGATTTCTTACCTGCTGCAGACAGGTTTGTTTTTTTTGTACCAAGGCAAAAGAACGAAGATAATTTTAAAATATGCTTTTTTAGAATCAACTAAATTTTTTTTAATGTTTTATGGTTAAACTAAAAATACTTGCATTGCCCGGAAATGCCATTTTGCTAAAAGAATATGCAAATGCAAAACGTTTAAAATTCATATTAAACCCAAAACTTAAACCATTTACTCCTCTTCGTTCTGGCAAGGTCATTTCTTTTTGCCTGCGGTAATTATATGCAATTTGTAAATTAAAATTTTTTGTAAACACAATTTCAGTTCCTATAATTGTATGTCGCATTAAGCCATCAAAGCCACTATTAAAACGAACTGCAAATTTTTGAAAACCGGTTGAGTCTAATTTTCTTGAATCTGTAACAAGCACATTTGTTTTACCTGTAGTATCAACCGGACTAATATATTTTAAACTTTTTTTATTTAAATAATCAAAAGTTACAAATGGCCTAAAGGGTGCTTTAGGTAACTTGTAGCTTAAACCCAATTGCAAGTTTGTGGGCAATTTATCATTTACGCTTGTATTGGTATATGTTTTATAAACGAAACCAAAGTTTTTAGCTAAAATGCTTACGTTAAAATTATTTTTATGGTAAATAATTCCAAAATCTATCGCATTACCATAACTTTGGTAAATATCGTAAGTAGAAATAAGTGTTTTTAAAGTTGCGCCAATATTAAAGCTACTATCTTTAAAAGGTTTGGCATAACTTAAATTGATGCTGTAATCGTTAGCTTTAAAATTATTGGTTTTATTTCCAAACTCATCATAACCATTAAAAGATCCGTAATCGTAAAATTGAATGCTTGCAGCAACAACACCTTTTTGTTTTAATGAATAGGCATAAGCACCATAACCAAAATTTAAATCGCTTACATAATTACAATAGTTAAGTGCAATTTGTTTTGCCATGTATTTGTTTAATAGAGCAGGGTTACTGTGTAATGAATGAATATCAGTATTCCATAATCCCATATTTGTACCTCCGTTAGCCGCAGCTCTTGAGGTCATAGGAATATCCAAAAATTTAAAGGCGTAATTTCCACCGTATTGTGCAGAGGCACAAGTAAAAATTAATAAAAAATATCCAATTAAATTTAGTTTCAAATGATATTTAATAAAAACGGGTTTTTACTTAAATTATTGTTAAAGGCTCATTAAATCTTTAAGTTTAGTGGCTTGTCTACGGCTTACTTCTATTTCTTTTCCATCTTTCATTCGCATATTTAAACCACCGTTAATCCAATTTTCTATAGATGCAACATAATTTAAATTAACAATGTGTTTACGGCTAACTCTAAAGAACTCTTTCTCGTTAAGTCTATTTTCTAAACTATTTAAACTTCGTAAAATTAAAGGTTTAAAGTTTTCAAAATAAACACGCACATAATTTCCTTCACTTTCAAATAGCCTTATGTCTTCTAACTTAACTAACCAACATTTATCCCCATCTTTTATAAAAATATGATCTTTTGTGGTAAGAGGAGTGTTGTTTTCTAATTTAGAAGTTGAATCTTTAATAGAAAGTTTTTTAACCGTTTCAGCTAATCTTTCTGGGTTTACTGGTTTTAGTAAATAATCAAAGGCATTTAATTCAAATGCTTTTATAGCATGGTCGTCATAAGCTGTAACAAAAACAACATCAATCATTCCTGATATTTCTTCAACTAGCTCTAAACCTGTTTTACCAGGCATTTGAATGTCGCAAAAAATAACATCAGGTTTTAATAGATTAATTTTTTCAAGTGCATCAACACTTTCAGCACACTCTGCTATTATTTCAATATCTTTATAAGCGGATAGTAAATTTCTTAATTCTAATCTCGCTAAGCGTTCGTCATCTACAATTATTGCTTTCATATAAAAACTTATGGTAAAGGTATGTTAATATCTACAACTACCAAATTATTAATTTCCGAAATAAAAATAGTTCCATCAATACCATATAAAATCTCTAAGCGTTGTTTACTATTAATAAATCCTACGCCACTTTCGGGAGTTTTGTTGTTTAATCTTCCAGTATTACTAACTTTAATTTTTAAAAATTCGCCTAACTTAAATGCCTCAATTATTATGTTGCAATTTCCTGGCAATACAGATACACCATGTTTTATAGCGTTTTCTACTTGCGATTGAATTATAAATGGAGGAATTTTTATATTTAATACATTTTCAGCAATTTTAGTTTCAAAAGTTAAACGGTCTTCATATCTAATTTTTTCGAGACTTAAATAATCTTTAACGAGTTCTATTTCGTTTGATAAAGAAATTTCTTTTGCTTTATTCATTTGCAAAGTTGTTCTTAATATACTACTTAATTTAGTAACTGCTTCTTTAGCTTTTGCGGGTTCAATATCAACTAATGCTCTAATACTATTCATACTATTAAACATAAAGTGAGGGTTTAATTGCGATTTTAAATTACTTAACTCAAATTCTTTACTACTTGCTAAATAACGCAAGGCATTAATTTCACTTTGTTTGTAGCTTTGAAAGTATTTAAAACTAAAATAAATTAAATTCCAAATTAAAAAAACCGACCATAAACTAATTAAGTTTGTTAAAATTTCTTTATACCCAGGTGTAACAAAATTTTTTATAAGTAAAATTGATAACAATCTTGTAATTAAGAAAAATATATTTGCTTTTTGTAAACTAAAAAATATAATTATAATAATTTGAGTTAAAATAGATTTTCGTGGAATGTCATATCGTAAAACTAAATAACGGTATAAATGAGTAATTCCAATTCCAATAAAAATACTTGAAGCAAAAATAGAATACTCGGTATTTGTTATAGTTCTATCAGCAGAAAAAACAAAAATTAATAGTAATACAAAACTAACCCAGCCAACAAATTGGCAAACCCAATATGCTATTGAATTGTTACCCATTTGGTAATTGAATATGAGTTAAATAATTAGTTGGAAATGTTAAATCAGGTAAGTAATCAAAAATACCAAATACGCTACTACCACTACCGCTCATCGAGGCGTAAATAGCATTTTTTTGATATAAATAATCTTTAACCTCTTTAATTTTAGGGTAATGATCAAAAATTGATTCTTCAAATGAATTTGAAATTACATTTTTCCATTCGTTTATAGCTAAAGTTTCAATGCTGTTTTTTAAATCATTTAAAGGCAAACTAGGTATTACTTTACTGTAAGCAAGTTTTGTATCGCTATGTATATTGGGGTAAATTAACACAATATAAAAATGTTTTAAATTTAATTTAATAGGTTCAAATTCATTACCAATTCCTTTTGCAAAAGCAGGTTTGTTATTTAAAAAGAAAGCACAATCTGCTCCTAATTTTGAAACAATAGTATTTAATTCAATATCAGTTAAGTTTAATTGAAAAGTAGTATTTAAGTGATTTATAAAAAATGCTGCATTAGAACTTCCTCCGCCTAAGCCAGCACCCATTGGAATTTGTTTGTGAAGGTGAATATTTAAATTAGGTAGTTTTTTAATTTCATTAATTAATTTAAAAGATTTATAAAGGATATTATCTTCTAGTTTACCATTAATATTTAAGCCTGTTTGTTTAAGATTAAAAGGTTTATTTTGGTTTGTTGTTTCGTTTACCTCTAAAATATCACACCAATTAATTGGATAAAATACAGTTTCTATTAAATGGTATCCATTTGATAGCTTTTTTACAATGTTTAAGCCTAAATTTATTTTACAATTTGGAAAAAGCAGCATTTTTTTAACAAATTTTGCCAATTAAAATATTTGTGCTAAATTGCAACAAATTATTTCAATAATATTAAAGAATATGAAAAAAATTAATTTAGGTATTTCTGCTGTTGCTGCTTTAGCAATTATGTTTACAGCTTGTGGAAAAAAGAATACAAGCCCTGAACCTACTGCAGATACTAAGTTTGAATCAACTATTGATGCTGCTTATGCAAACTCTATTGTTACAGAACTTGAAGATATTGCTGCGTATTTAGGCGATGAAAATACAAATTCAAGTAAATTATTTGCAAACGCTGGTAGCTCTGGCTCTGTAACATACACAAACGTACCAGGGGCATATTATGCAATTGGATATAATGGAACAGTATCTTGTATTGATGGAAAAACAAGATCGGGCGAAATTAAAATAGATTATACAACTGCTCCATCAAACTCTAAAGCATACCGCAAACCAGGTTATAAAGCAACTGTAACATTAACAAATTATATGGTTAATGGGGTTAAAATACGTGTAAATGGTGCTTCATCTGTAAATACTTTTACAATCTTTAATTCTACACCAACTGCTGGTTATAATGCAAGACAAACTCCTTTAACTTGGGAAATTACTGGCGATTTTACTTTATCAAATGCAACTGATTCAATGACTTGGAAAGGTAAATTAAATAAAACATTAGCAAACTCTACTAACTCATTAATATTAGCAGGAAATAATTTTACCACAAGTCCAATTACATGGTCAAAAAATACATTTACTGCTTCTCCAGGAGCATTGGTTGTGTATAGTGGTACAATTGAAGGGAAAGTTAATAAATTAACCGAGGCTTATAAATTAGAAATGAGTACAGATCCTTTAATGATGATGACAAGAGATTATAATTGTTCTCCAGATAAAATAGTTTTACAAAGTGCACCAACTTTATCTGTAATGTCAATTAATTCAGAATGGCATCCTTACATTGCAGGTTCTGCAACTATTACGGTTGATACAGAAAAAGAACCTCGTATTGTTGATTTCTCAAATGGTGCAGGTATGGGTTGCGATAATAGTGTATTTATTACAGTAAAAAGCACAACTTATCCAGTAGATTTGAAAAAATAATTTAATTGATTTTAATATTTAAAAGGCTGTTTTTTTAAACAGCCTTTTTTTATTTTGTTAATTTTAGAATTTACATTTGTTAATTTTAATAAATTACTCATTATCAAAACGTTAAAAGTTTATTTGAATTAAAATAAAACTAAAAAAATGAGTATATTTGTAGCCCGATTTTTAAGGCAAATTGGTAAATAAGTTTAACCTCTCAGGTAGCCTTAATGCCTGATACAATTTTTTTAAAAAAATATGGCAAATAATGCCCAAGTAGGAAATCCGGATTTCGATTGGAATTCGATAGGGAAGAAACAAGACAATTACTCTAATGATGAAAAAACAAAATTAGATGAGTTGTATGGTAAATCATTAAACACTGTTACTGACTTACAAATTTTAGAAGGTAAAGTAGTAGCAAAAAATAATCGCGAGGTTATTGTTAACATTGGTTATAAATCAGATGGCGTAGTTGCCTTATCAGAATTTAGATATAACCCAGATTTAAAAATTGGAGATAATGTAGAGGTATTTGTAGAAAGTACAGAAAATGCACAAGGCCAATTAATTTTATCTCATAAAAAAGCTCGTGCTAACAAAAGTTGGGATAGAGTTAACGAAGCACTTAATAGCGAAGAAGTTGTTAAAGGTCATGTTAAATGCCGTACAAAAGGTGGTTTAATTGTTGATGTGTTTGGTATTGAAGCATTTTTACCAGGTTCTCAAATTGATGTAAAACCAATTAGAGATTACGATGTTTACGTTGGTAAAACAATGGAATTTAAAGTTGTAAAAATTAATAACGAATTTAAAAACGTTGTTGTTTCTCATAAAGCTTTAATTGAAGCTGAAATGGAAACTCAAAAACGCGATATCATTTCTAAATTAGAAAAAGGTCAAGTTTTAGAAGGTACAGTTAAAAATATTACTTCTTACGGTGTGTTTATTGATTTAGGTGGTGTTGATGGATTAATCCACATTACAGATTTATCATGGGGTCGTATCAATCACCCTGAAGAAATTGTTAAGTTAGATGAAAAAATACAAGTTGTTATTTTAGAATTTGATGATGATAAAAAACGTATTGCGTTAGGTTTAAAACAATTAACTAAACATCCTTGGGAAGGTTTAACAACTGATTTAAAAGTTGGAGATAAAGTTAAAGGTAAAGTAGTTGTGATTAACGATTACGGTGCATTTATTGAAATTGCTGCAGGTGTTGAAGGCTTAGTACACGTTAGTGAAATGAGCTGGAGCCAACATTTACGTAGCGCTCAAGAATTTGTGAAAGTTGGAGATGATGTTGAAGCAATAGTTTTAACTTTAGATAGAGAAGAGCGTAAAATGAGTTTAGGCATGAAACAATTAACGCCTGATCCTTGGAACATGATTGTTGATAAATACTCTAAAGGAAGTAAACATACTGGTACAGTACGCAACTTTACAAATTTTGGTGTATTTATTGAGTTAGAAGAAGGTGTTGATGGTTTAGTTCACATTAGTGATTTAAGCTGGAGCAAAAAAATTAAACATCCTAGCGAATTTTGTAAAGTAGGTGATAAAATGGAAGTAGCTGTTTTAGAAATTGATGGCGAAAACAGAAGATTATCTTTAGGACATAAACAATTAGAAGAAAATCCTTGGGATGTATTTGAAACAATTTTTACAGTTGATTCAGTTCACAAAGGTACTGTTATGACAGTTAACGACAAAGGTGCTACAATTGGATTACCTTATGGAGTTGAAGGTTTTTGCCCTGCTCGTCATTTAAACAAAGCCGAAGGTGCAAATGCTAAAGCAGAAGAAGTATTAGATTTTAAAGTAATAGAATTTAGTAAAGATGCTAAACGCATTGTTGTATCTCATGCTCGTTTACATGAAGAAGTAAAAGAAGAAGCTAAAAAAGCAGATAAAGCAAGCAAAAAAGCTGATTTTGAAGATGCTAAAAAAGCAGTTAAAAAAGTAAAAGATAGTGTTGAAAAATCTACTTTAGGTGATATTTCGGCTTTATCTGATCTTAAAAATAAATTAGACGGTAAATAATCCGTTAACAAAAAACTCCCATTACTACGTGTAGTAAAGGGCAACTAAATCCTGCCAAGGTTTTAGTTTTTGAGAGCCAAAGTCCCGCCAAAAGCGGGACTTTTGGTTTTATAAAATGAAATTATTATGATAAAAATTCATGCTAAAATAAAACCAAATTCTTTAAAAAACGAAATTAAGTTTAATGGAGATACTTGGCTTATAAAAATAAAAGCAAAACCAATTAATGGCGAAGCAAATAAATATTTAATTAATTATTTGTCTGATGAAATAAATATCCCTAAAAGTTCTATTGTAATAGAAAAAGGTAATAGTACACCGTTTAAAACTATTTTATTAAATATAACAGATAAAGAGTACAATACAATAATTACAAATTTTAGAATTAAAGAATAACAAGTTAGTTATTATTCTTTTTTAATTTTATTGATATAATAACACTTATAATTGAGCTTAAAACAATTAGCCCACCTGCCCAATAACTTTTGGCAAGAATTAAAAAAACACCACCAAATAAAAGTAAAGCAGATGAAACGTAACTAAGTAACTGATTTTTCATAGCAACAAAATTAAATAAAAAAGGCTTTAATTATTAATTAAAGCCTTTTTAAAATTGATAGATACTTATTTAGAAATAATAACTTTTTTACTTACTCTTTCTGTTTTTGTACTAACTTCTATAAAATAAATACCGTTTGGTTTGTCAGATAAATTAATTTCAAATAAATTATTTTGAACATTAGTTATGCTTTGTTTACCAAGACTTTGGCCCAATGTATTATAAATATTAATTGTAATATCGCTTTCTTTACTTAATGTAAATACTAAGTTAAACACACCGTTATTAGGGTTAGGTACAATATTAATATTTGATAATAAATTTTGTGTATTCTCTTCAATACCAACAATTGGCCTGCAAGATACAAGCGGTAAAATTCCTAATTGCACTTTAGCTTTTTTATACGAACGTAAAGTTTTCCAGTTGTTATTGCTATTTAAAACCCAAGCACTACTATCATTAATTAAACCAGTTTTTGAGTTGCTAAATATTCTTAAGCTATCGCCTGCGCTTCCTGGAGGAACAGTAACACTTGCATAAAAACCAGTAGGAGGAATGGCTTTAGGCGTAATAAAACTAAATTTATAAGGGATAATTTTAGTACCTGCTACAACATATGTTTTACTTCCCCAAAAGGTTATAGATGTTGTTTTAGATTTTGCAGCAATCATAGCCAAACTATCGGTTTCTAATCCAATAAAAGATTGAGGTCCATTGGCCATTGTGCCACCGTATAGTTTACAATCTACCATTGTGCTAGGGTTAGCAGCAATAGTTTTTAAACTATCAAATAAAACTATAACACCATGTACTTGTGGATTAGGTGTGTCGCTATATGTTCCTGGAGGGAAAAATTGCGCAAATTCTTTATCTTGATAACAATTTGTACCAACTAAAAACCCAGGGTTTCCTGTTTGACAGCCAGGCGTATTAGGATCGTTAACAGCAGCATAACGAGATAATGTATCTGTTAAAGTCATTACTCTTGCCGTATCTAAACAAGTTTTACATTTAGTTACATTTAAAATTGCAGTTGAATATGAAGAAGTTCCTGCGGTATTTGTTGCAACCAATGTTAATACATAATTTCCAGGATTTGTGAATGTTATTGCAGGAGTTGCAACTGTGTTGTTTGGTGAAAACGATGCAGATGGAGAAGCTGACCAATTGTATGTTATTGGAGCATCACCAGTTGAATTATTAATTGGTGTAAAGGCTTGCCCTACACAAGGTGTACTTCCTACCGAGAAATTTGCAACCGCAGGTCCAGGTACAGGAGGTGGAGGAGGAGTGCTGTTAGAGCATAAACCGTGGGTTCCTAATAATGATCGGTAAGTGCCTTGAGTCATGGCTGTATGCATACGTGTTTTTTGATCGTTTGTAAACATATACATGCAAGCATCATCAACATAATCCATAAAATTCATAATCATTGCGCCAGGTGCAGTTGGAGAACACGCATCTGTTTTAGGTAATGGAGGGCAACCAAATACTGAATTAGCAGAGTTTGGTGTATCGTTACAAAAATCGCTACCTGTGCAAGCGCCACCATCATCTCCCCATGTATGAATACAACCTAACCAATGGCCTAACTCATGAGTAATTGTTCTTCCTTTGTTGTAAGGTGGTGCAGTGGCTGTACCAATGCTGCCAAAAGAGGTATTTAAAATTACAACGCCATCATTTGTTGCATTACCTCCACCTGCAACACCAGCTAAACTAGTACCTGCAGGAAAAGTAGCATAACCTAATAAACCGCCACCAAGGTTCATAATCCAAACATTGCAATAGCGAGTTGGATCCCAAATGGTTGAAGGTTTAATATTTGCATTTATGTATGCAGTAGTATAAGGTCCATTTGTCCAGCCTTTACTATTTCTATCAATTCTGTCAATTCCAGGTTCAACCAAAATACCACCTGTTGGATCTTTTACTGCTAAGCAAAATGAAATTTGACAATCTGCTTTTACAGGAGCAAACGCTGCTGGAGCATTTCCGTTGTTAAACCCAGTTCCTGCAAAATCTGCATTTAAAATATTAATTTGATCAGTAACTTGTGCTTGAGAAATATTATCACCAACGCCAACTGCTTGCCCATTGTGAATAATGTGAACAATAATAGGTATAACCCATGGAGCAGGTTGTTGTTTGTTTAAAAGTAAACTAGATTTATAATTATCAACTGCTTTATTAAAATCATTTACCCAAGCAGTACTTGGTATTTCTGTACCACAAGTTCGTCCTTTGTTTGGATCAAAGTTTGGTTGAGCATAAATTAAACCATTAGAAAGGGTTAAAATAAATAAGGCAATTCGTAAAGATTTTTTCATAAAATAATCTGTTTTCTTTTGTTAAAAGTATTTAAATTAAATCCATTTACCAAATAGTTTACTCATTAAAACAACCATTTAAATAAAAACTTCTCTAAATATTTAGTTCATACTTAAGTTTTGCGAATTTTTTAAGCAACTCTATACGGAATCTTGAATAAAATTACATAATCTTAATGTTTAGTTTTTTAGTTAATTGTTATTAGATTTGCTATTTAAATTAACATTATGTCAAAATTATCTAACAGAGTAAATTCTATTGCAGAATCGCAAACTATTGCAATGGCGCGTAAAAGCAGAGAATTAAAAGCTAATGGTATTGATATTATTTCTTTAAGCCTTGGTGAGCCTGATTTTGCTACCCCTCAAATTATTAAAGATGCAGCCAAAAAAGCTATTGATGATAATTTTAGCTATTATACACATGTTAGCGGATACGTTGAACTACGTGAAGCAATTTGTAAAAAATTTAAAAGAGATAATAATTTGGATTATACAACCGATGAAATTGTTGTTAGCACCGGTGCAAAACAAAGCATTGCTAACGCTGTTTTATGTTTGGTTAATGATGGTGATGAGGTTATAGTACCCGCACCTTATTGGGTAAGTTATTTAGAAATTTTAAAATTAGCAGGTGGTAAACCAATTATTGTAAATACTGGAATAGAAAGTGATTATAAAATTACGCCACAACAACTAAAAGATGCGATTACTAATAAAACTAAATTAATAATGATTAGCACGCCTTGTAACCCAACAGGGAGTGTATATAGTAAAAATGAGTTAAAAGCATTAGCCGATATAGTTGCAAGCTACCCAGATTTATATATTTTAAGCGATGAAATATATGAACACATTAATTTTGTTGGCGGACATGAAAGCTTTGCTCAATTTGATTTTATAAAAGATAGAGTAATTACTATAAATGGAGTAAGTAAAGGTTTTGCAATGACAGGATGGCGCGGAGGTATAATGGCTGCTCCAAAATGGATTGCTCAGGCATGTGATAAAATGCAAGGCCAGTTTACATCTGCAACTTGTAGTATAACACAAAAGGCAATGCATAAAGCAATGGAATTAGATTTTAATACCTATATAAAACCTATGACCGATGAATTTTTAAAACGAAGAGATTTGGTATTAAAATTAATGAAAGAAATTAAAGGCTTAAAAACTAATGTGCCAGAAGGTGCGTTTTATGTTTATCCTGAAGTAAGTTATTTTTTTGGAAAAAGTTATAATGGCTTTACTGTTAAAAATGCTACCGATTTAAGTTTATATTTATTAGAAGAAGCACATGTTGCATTAGTACCTGGTGCAGCTTTTGGCGAAGATAATTATATTAGATTTAGTTATGCAACAAGCGAAACTATACTTACAGAAGCATTAAACCGAATGAAAAAAGCACTTGAAAAATTAACCTAATTAATTTATGGTAAATAAAATTAATATTGAAGGTATAGAATTGTATGCTTACCATGGTTGTTTAGATGAAGAAGGAAAAATTGGCGGAAATTATATAGTTGATGTTTACATGGAAGTTAATTTTTTAAATGCCGCATTAAAAGATGATCTTAACTTAACTATAGATTATTGTAATATTTATGAAATTTCAAAAAAACAAATGGCAATTAGAAGTAAATTAATTGAAGATGTTTGTTTAAGAATTTATAATGAAATTAAAGATACATTTCCAAGTTTAAATAACTTGCATGTTAAAGTAACAAAGTTATTACCTCCAATGAATGGAAATGTGAAAAATGTAAGTGTTGAAATTAAAACTTAAGCCCTATAACTAATATATCGTCTGTTTGCGATTTGTCTCCTTGCCATTCAGTTAATTCTTTATCAATTAAATTTGATTGATCGTTAAAAGAAAGCAAATGATTATCATGCAATAAATTTTTTAATCTTGCACTCGAATACTTTTTGTTATTTGGTCCACCAAATTGATCTTTAGCACCATCGCTATACAAATAAAATGTTCTATTTGGAACAAATTCTAAATATGTAGAGTTAAATTCTGTAATGTCATTTTCACCAATTGAATTTCTAGTTGCTTTAACTTCTTGTATTTGATTATTGGAAAAATAAACCAAATCTTGTTTAGCGCCAGAAAATAGTACATTTTTGTTGTTTGAATTTAATACTAAAACACTGGCATCCATGCCATCTCTTATATTAGTTTCTTTTAAATTTAATTGATGGTAAAATAAAAAATTTAAACGCGTTAAAATTTGACCAGGGTCAACGATAAATTCTTCGTAAACAATTTTATTTAATAACGAAGTTCCTATTATGCTTAACATTGCACCTGGTACACCATGGCCTGTACAATCGCCACAAAACACAACTAAGTTTTCTTTTAATTTACCAACCCAAAAAAAGTCGCCGCTTATTTTATCTTTAGGTCTATAAAAAATAAAACTATTTGTTAATTCAGAACTTAATGTTTCTTTTCCAACAAAAATTGCTCTTTGTAACCTGCGTGCATAATTAATACTATCTAATAATTCTATTCTTTGTTCTTGAATTTCTGAAGTACGTTCTTTTATAATTTTTTCGAGAACAATTTTATTTTTTTCTAATGATTTGTTACGAATATAAAAAATTAAAAAAACTGAAATTGCAATAAAGCTAACAATTAAATACGTAAACCATTTAGCTTTGTAAAAAGGAGGGACAATATTTATAGTTAATGTAAATGAATCTGAACTCCAGCTTTGATCGGAGTTAGCTCCAATTAATTCAAACTTATAAGTGCCAGGATTTAATGAATTATATATTACATTGTTGCCAGCAATTGGTTCTAGCCAATCATCATTTAATGGAGAAAACTTAAATTTATATTTATTTTTTTCGGGTAAATTAAAATCAAGTAAGGTAAAATCTATTTTAATACTGTTTTGATTTTCGGTTAAAGTAATTTCTGAACCATTTTCGGGATTAAGAAATTTTGAATTATCATTTAAAACATTTAAGCTAGTTACATCAACTTTTGGCAAATTAAAATGTGAGGTTTGAAAATCTGGATTAAAAATTACTAAACCTTGTTGTGTGCCCAAATATAAATAACCATCTTTTTCACTTAAATTAAATATTAGGTTTGATGGTAAGCCATCTTCTATATCAAACACCCTCAACTCGTTGGTTAAATAATTCCACTTTATTAAGCCTGTTGATGAAGACATCCAATAAGCAGTTTTGTATTTTATTATATTGTTGCCTTTTGGAAAATAATCTAAGTTAGGAGTTAAAACTGTTTGATTTTGTTTAGATATAAAATTAAACTTTACTAAGCCTAAATGTTGAGTTAAAAGTAAGTAACAACTGTCTTGATATTTAGTTACATCAAAAATATTTCCAGCGTCAGGAATGTCTATTTTTTCTGCGTTTTGATTTTTAGGATTATATTGAATTATTGAATTATTATTTGTTATAATTAATTTATTTTCAATAATTACACAATTATTTAAATATACATTTTCTAAAATTGGATTATTAATTTCTGTTATTTTTTCGGTAATTAAATCAAATAAAAAAAGTTTTTTTGTGCTAACTACAATTAACTGATTTTTATTAGAAGGATTTATAATGCAAGACTGAAAATTATAAGATTGATCAGGAAAATAACCTTTTATTTTTTTTATATTACCATCATTATCTATAGTAACTTTTTGAAAATTATATTGACCAAGTACAAAAAATTCAGTAGCACTGTATTCAAAAAATCGATTTATAAATCTTTCGGAGTTTAAATTTAGTGCATGCGGCCCTGCATTAATAGTTTTTTTCGTTTTTTCATTAAAAATTGAAAAGCCTTCGCCATCAATTGCAACATACACTAAATGATTGTTAAACTTACTAGCATAACTTGCTTTTACAAAATTATTTTGAAATGAATTTTTTGGATCATCATAATTTTTTTGAATTATTTGTAAATCAGGTTTGCGATTTGTTATTTTTTGTAAACCAATATCGGATCCAATCCAAAGAATATCATTATCATCTTTAAATAAAGCCCAAACTTTATTACTCATTAAAGAGTTTGGGTTTGCAGGATTGTTTGAGTAGGTTTTAAATTGTTTTTTGTCAATATCAAATGAAGTTACCCCAAAACTCCAAAAACATTGCCATATTGTATTATCTTTAGTTAAATGAAAGGTAATATTTGAGAACCAATTATTTGGAGCTTTAAAAAATTGCTGCTTATTGCTACTTGTGTTAATAGAAATTAAACCATCATCAACGCTTACCCAAATATTACCCAAATAATCTTCGGCTATGCCATTTAAATTAGCGCTTCCGCCTTTGTTTGCAATTTCAAATTTAATAACTGAGTGTTTGTTAATATTGCATTTAAATACTGCAAGATCTATACTTCCAAAATTATTATCCTTTTTACAGCCTGCCCAAACGTTTCCTTTTTTGTCAGCATAAATAGACATTACATCCCACTCATTTAACAAAGTTGATTTACCATGTTTAATTATTTCGATTTTGTTTTCTTTTTGGTTATACTGCAAAAGTCCATGTTTTGTAGCTAAAATTTTAGTGCCATCAGAGCCGGTGACTATAGCTTTTATTTGAATTTTTTCATCAGAGTAAAATTGTTTTTTATCAAAAGGAATTTTACTAAATCTATTTTCTGCGTAATGATACCAACTTAAACCATTACCAGTACCAATTAAAAAATCATTTTTATTTAAATTAGAAAAACAAAATATTGACGGCCAATGGATTGAAGAGGTATCGTTTGGAATATGAGTATATTTTTTAAACACATATCCGTCATATCGAGATAATCCACTTGTAGTGCCTAACCAAATATACCCTTTTGGGTCTTGAAAAAATGATGTAATAAATGGTGTACCTATACTTCGTGTGTTTACTACATCAATTATAGCTTCGGTTTCTGATTGTGCCTTAGTATAATTAAAAGAAATAAAAGAAAATAGCAATATTAGGTTAATTCCTAAATTACTCCGTAATGAGTTTAGTTGCCGTATAATTTCAGTTTCCCTTAATTGATCCACTTTCATTATTTACGGTATTAGTTATATTTTGGGTCAGTTTCATTAAAATACATTAGTATTTTACATAACACTCAAATTTAACTATTTTAACATAAATCTAAAGTATTTTAGATAAAACGGCTCCAAAACGATATATATCGGTAAAATTGTTATACAAAGGAACAGGTGCGCACCTAATTACATTAGGTTCTCTCCAATCTGGTATAACTCCATTTTCAATTAAATTATTATATAAATCTTTACCGTAGCCATTTGCAACTATGCTAATTTGGCAACCTCTGTTTTCTATAGGGGTAATTATTTGTAAGCAATTATTTTTTTCTTTATTAATCTCATTTACAATATATTCTAAATAAGCTGTTAATTGATTACTTTTTAATATGAGTTTATCCATACCTACCTCATCAAAAATACTTAAACTACTTAAACAAGCTGCCATACTTAATATTGGAGCATTACTTAACTGCCAACGTTCAGCATTTTGCATTGGAATAAATTTCTTATCCATTAAAAACCTTGTTTTTTTATCATGGCCCCACCAACCAGCAAATAATGGAAGGTTTGTGTTTTGATGATGCTTTTCATGTATAAAAGCACCTGCAACACTCCCTGGCCCACTATTTAAATATTTATAACTGCACCACGCAGCAAAATCTACACCCCAATTATGTAGTTCAAGTTTTATATTTCCAGCTGCGTGAGCTAAATCAAAACCTACAATTGCACCAGCTTTATGTCCAGCGTTTGTAATACTTTTCATATCAAATACTTGGCCCGAAAAATAATTTACGCCACCAATTAAAATTAAGGCAATGCTGTCTTTATTTTTTTCAATTTCAGTTAAAATATCTTCAATTCTTATGTGATATTCGCCTTCGCGTGGAGCCACTTCAATTAATGCATCATCACTATTAAACCCATGGAAATTTAATTGACTTTGCAAAGCGTATTGATCACTTGGAAAAGCTTTTGCTTCACACAATATTTTATAACGTTGTTTAGTTGGCTGGTAAAAACTAACCATTAATAAATGCAAATTAACGGTTAGCTGGTTCATCATAATAACTTCAGATGGTAATGCTCCCACTATTTTTGCCATTTTATCAGTTAATAGTTCGTGGTATGGCATCCATGGATTTTTAGCTAAAAAATGACCTTCAACACCAAATTTAGCCCAATCATTTAACTCTTGCTCAATATAACTTTTAGTTTGTTTGGGTTGTAAACCTAACGAGTTGCCTGTAAAATAAACAACAGGCTCGTTATTATGTTGTGGGAAATAGAATTGGTTACGGTAATTTTTTAATTCGTCTTTTTGATCTTGTTCGTTTGCAAACAAAATTGTGTTTTGAAACTGTGCCATAGCAACAAAAATAAATAAAATACTTAGTTAATTAGTATATTTTATTTTTGCAATGTTACACTGCCTAAAAATTCTTTTGCTTTGCCTCCCTCCATCGTTGCAGATGCTTTAAAAGTATAAACTCCATTTTGACATTCTTTACCTTTAAATGTTCCATCCCAACCTTTATCTAAATCATTTGTTTTAAATATAAGTTCACCCCATCTATCAAAAATTAACAAAGTGTAATTTTTCACATTAGTTCCTTTAGGTTTAAATATATCATTCATACCATCATTATTTGGAGTAAATGCGTTTGGTATAAACAAAGCAAATTCATCTTCAATTTTAATAACTTTAGTAACATTACCTTTACAACCTTTGTTAGTTGTAACATTTAATGTGATAGTATATTCTCCAATTTCATCAAATTTATAAGTTGGATTTTGTGTTAATGCAAATGTAGTTGTGTTGTTTTGCCATTCGTAAGTTGCAATATTATCTGAATTTTTTAAATAATTAAACTCAACATTATTATTGAAATAAGTTGGTTTATTTGGTTCATAAATAAAATCAGGTGTTGGCAAAGGGTTCATTGTAACTAAAACGGTTGCTGTATTTGAACAGCCATTACCGTCTAAAACAAAAACAGTAGGTCTAAAATCACCTATTGTGTTATAACAACCAGTTGCTGTAGTTCCATTTATATTACTAGTTTCGCTTCTGTCTAAATTCCAACTATAAATTACATTTGTACCAGTTGCGTTTGAAACAGCATTAAATATAATACATTCAGGCACACAAGCTTCTCTTTTTGAAGCGTTTAATGTAATGTTTGGTAATGGATTTATAATTACAGAGGTAATAATGTTTGTATAACAACCAATTGCATCAAAAATTGTTAAGGTGTAGTTGCCGGTTGCTAATGTGTTAATGTTTTGTATTTCTGGATTTTGGTTTACGCTTGTAAATCCATTTGGACCTTGCCATAAATATGAGTTAGCTGAACTTGAAAATAAATTAAGTTTATTTTTTTCGCAAATTGGAGAATTTGAACTTGTTGTGCCAGTTGGTGCACTATTTATTGAAACATTAACACTGGTTGAAGCAGTGCAACCTGCACTTGAAGTAACTTGCACTTGGTATATTCCCGCCAAACTAACTAAAGCATTTGGTATTGATGGGTTTTGCAGGTTTGAAGTATAACCATTTGGTCCATTCCAAACATAAGTAGAACCACCACTTGCGTTTAAGTTAATAGTTTGCCCTTCACAAACTGTTGCTCCTGTTGCAATTATTTGCGGTAAAGGATTTATGTTTACAATTGCAGTTGTAGTAGATTTACAGCCATTAATATCGGTAACTGTAAGTGAATATGTACCATTATGGCTTAAATTTACATTACTAATACTTGGATTACTTTGTATTGATGTAAAATTGTTTGGCCCTAACCATTGATTATTATTTGTACTAGAACCAATGAAATTTAAAGTTTGTCCAACACAAATTGGAGAGTTAACACCAATATTTACTAAAGGTAAAGGATTTATTGTAACATTAGTTATTGCTGTATTAGTGCAAGTATTAGCGTTTGTAACAATTACAGAATAAGATCCGTTATTTGTAAGGTTGAGGTTATTTATAACTGGATTTTGTATAATTGAAGTATATCCTGCAGGTCCTGACCAACTGTAGGTTAAACCGCCATTAGCATTTAAACTAACACTTCCATTAACGCATGCTTGCCCTGAATTAGAAACTGAAATTGAAGGTAGGCTAAATACTGTAGCATTACTTATTGCAGTGTTTGTGCAGCCATTTAGCGCTGTTGCTGTAACAGTGTAACTGCCAGAATTGCCAATAGTTGCATTAGTTATTGTTGGGTTTTGTATAGCACTATTAAATGCTAACGGGCCTTGCCAAGAATAATTATTTCCACCATTTGCATTAAATACTAAGTTTCCATTTGTACAAATTGTAGGATTGTTAACTGTTACAATTGGTAAATTGTTTACAGTAACAGAAATTATTGTTGAACTTGAGCAACCCGTTAAGTTACTAGCAGTTAAGGTGTAGTTACCGGCATTTGCTAAACTAGCTGATGAAATAGAAGGCGAATAAGAAGTAGAATTAAACCCACCGGGGCCAATCCAAACAATGCTGTTGCCACCACTTGCAGTAAAATTAATAGCACTTAATGCACATACTGTTGTGTTTGGAGTGCTTGAAATTAGCGGAAGAGTATTTATTGTTACCGCTAATGTATTTGATGCAATACATCCAGCTGCGCTAATAGATGTAATTGAATAAGTTCCTGCATTTATAATATTAGAATTGTTTACAACAGGGTTTTGTAATGAAGAATTAAACCCTGAGGGACCGCTCCATGTATAGCTGATAGCTGCACCGGTGCTTAAGTTTAAATTTGTTCCAACACAAGGGGTGTTACTCGAAATACTAGGCAGCACAGATAAACCAACAGATACATTTGAAACAGACGTATTAATGCATCCCTGTGCAGAAGCTCCCGTAACAGTATAAGCCCCCATATTTAAAGTGCTTGCATTTGGAATAATTGGATTTTGATTATTTGAAGTAAATAAATTTGGCCCATTCCAAGTATAGGTGTTTGCTCCTGATGAGTTTAAGGTAATAGAACCACCAATACAAACAGATAAATTGCTTGTACTAACTAAAGGTAAACTATAAACTAAAGCATTACTTGTAGCTATGTTAGTACAACTATTTGCTCCTGTTACAATAACTGAATAAGTTCCAGCATTACTTAAACTTACTAAAGAAATTGTTGGGTTTTGTGTAGCGTTGTTAAACGAAAGTGGTCCTTGCCAATTATAACTTACTCCACCGGTTGCGTTAAATACTAGGTTTCCATTTACGCAAGCAGTTGGGTTGTTAACTGTAATTATAGGTAAAGTATTAATTAGTATATTGGTAGTAGTTGAATTAGTGCAGCTGTTTGCTCCAGTTACAACTAATGTGTATACTCCGTTATTGGCAATACTTGCTGATAAAATTGAACTTGTAAAACTTGTTGACGAGTATCCTGATGGACCAGACCAATTTGCGCTTACGCCACCACTACCATTTAAAGTAATTGTTTGCCCAACACAATATGTGCCATTTGATGTTGCTATAGGAGTAGGCAAAGAATTGAATCCTACAGAAATTGTAGTAGTACCTAAACAACCTGATGCATTTATTACTGTTAAAGTATATATGCCAGCGTTGGCAGCAGTAACATTTAAAATGTTTGGATTTTGAAGATTAGAATTGAATGCACTTGGTCCAGACCAAGTATAACTATTAGCAACACTTGTAGTTAAATTTAATGTTGCACCTAAACAAGGTGTATTTGAACCAATAGCTGGAGCAGGAATTGCACTAACTGATACATTAGAAATTGCTACACTTGAACAGCCTAATGCTGTTGTTACAGTAACTGAATATGCTCCATTCATTGTTGTTTGTGCATTATTAATTTGTGGATTTTGAATGTTTGATGTAAAGCTATTTGGTCCACTCCATAAATATGTTCCTCCACCAGATGCGCTAAAATTAATTGTGCCTCCAACACATGAGGTAGGGTTTGTTATATTTATAATTGGTAATGGATTTAAAGTTATGGTTTGCGTTGCAGTTGAAGTACAGCCTCCAGCCGAAGTCCCAGTAACTGTATAAACAGTTGTAGATGCAGGAGAAAATGGAATGCTATTTGTTATACCTCCGCTCCATGTATAAGTATTGGCGCCTGAAGCAGTTAAAGAAACTGTATTAGAAGGACAAACACTTAAACTAGAAGCAGTAATAGTTAAATTTGGTGCAATGCCTGTTGTTACAGAAAAAGTACAAGAGCCAGTATTCCCACTTACATCAGTAGCAATATAAGTTACATTTGTTGTACCAGGGTTAAAAGAAGATCCGCTAGCATTATTTACCCCTGTACCACTAGTTGCGCCTGAAAATGAATATGTTATTGCTGGAGTAGGGCAATTATCATTTATAGATGTAGGGCCAATACCATTTACTATTGATGTACATTGATTTATGTTACTAGGACAAGTAATTGTAGGAGAAGTTACATCTTTTACAGTTACTGAAAATGAGCATGTTGCTGTATTGCCTGCACCGTCTGCAGCTGTATATGTAACAACTGTTGTGCCAACAGGAAATGAAGAGCCGCTAGGTAAGCCAGAACTTAAAACAGGAGCTACTGTGCTTGTACCATAGGATATAATTACCGAACCATGGCCTGTACTTAAACCTGTAGTTCCACTAGGACATACACCGGCGTTAAATGAAGCGCCTCCACCACCAACACCACCACCTGGAGTTACATGACCACCACTTCCACCACCAGAATATCCACCGCCACCGCCACCAACTACAAATGCTGATCCTTGACCACCGCCACCATAGCCACCTCTGGCAAACGCCCATGCTGCAACTAGTCCACCAGCTCCACCATTCATAAAACTTTTTCCATCAGAGCCTGCAGACCAACCAACAGCACCGTTTGTGAAAAATCCACCACCAGCACCAGATTGAAAACCTGTACCTCCAACTCCGCCACCGTTACCACCTGAACCACCAATTCCTCCACCCGCAGCACCGTTTCCTCCAGTAGTTGTTGTATTTCCATTTTTTGCAGTTGAGTTTGTGGTTGCACTACTACCGCCACCACCACCAGCTACAATTAAAGCTACGCTTGCTGATGTTGTTACATAAGATGCGCCACCACCACCATTTCCGTTACCTGTACTTATTGATGGAGATTCTCCAACCAATACTCTTAGAGTAGAAAGAGGAGTAACTGCAAATGAACCTCGCATTGCAGCCCCATTTCCTGGGGGGATTGCAGAGGAAGTGTTTGTTCCGCCTCTTGCGCCATAAGCTAATATAGTTACCGCTGTAATACCTGCAGGTACTACAAAATTTTGCATACTTCCAGTATAAGTAAATACTTGTGTGTTTGTTGCGCAAGTTAAACAATTAACTGTTGGTTGTGTGTATACAACATTTGCGGCACATGCATTTGATGCTGCATTTACGGTAATACTTGGAGGACAAGTCATTGTTAAACATTGAGCGTTGTAAAGCTTTGGAAATAAGAAAAGTATAAAAAAGAATATGAGTTGAAATTGAATTTTCATAATTTAAAAAGTGAACTATTCAAAATTACAGAAAATCAAAATTTTATTAAAAAAATTCACTCAATAAAAAGACTATTTCACCCAATTTCGACTAAAATTATTTTTTGATGAAAATTAAAATTCACTTTTTACATGAAATTCAATTTCTGGAAATTTTTCTTGTGCCATTTGCAACAGCCATGCACTTTCGGCTAAAAATACTGGTCTTCCTTCTTTATCTAATGCAATGTGTGCATTTCTATCTTGCATAAAGTTGTCTAATTTTTTCTTATCAGAACAACTAATCCATAAAGCTTTATATAAATTTATTTGATCAAAAGTAGCACTAGCATTATACTCTGCTTTTAAGCGGTGTTGGATTACTTCAAACTGTAATGCACCAACTGTTCCAATAATTTTTCTACCATCTACTTTTCTTGTAAATAATTGTGCAACACCTTCATCAGTTAATTGTTCTAACCCCTTTTGAAGTTGTTTAGTTTTCATTGGATCAGTATTGTTTACATATCTAAATAATTCGGGCGAAAAACTTGGAATACCTTTAAATTGAAAATTGGCACCTTCGGTTAAAGTATCACCTATTTTAAAATTACCTGCATCGTATAAACCCACAACATCACCCGGAAAAGCTTCATCAATAATTGATTTTTGTTGCGCCATAAATGCAGTAGGATTGCTAAATCTTAACTCTTTTTTCTCTCTTACGTGATGGTAATATTTATTTCTTTCAAACGTACCACTACATATTCTTAAAAAAGCAATTCTGTCTCTATGCTTGGGGTCTAAATTTGCATGAATTTTAAAAACAAAGCCGCTAAATTTTTTATTATTAGGTTCAATTACGCCATTATCAGTTTCTCTGGCTTTAGGGCCTGGGGCAATTTCTACAAAGCAATCTAATAATTCGTTTATGCCAAAATTATTAACTGCACTACCAAAAAAAACAGGACTAATTTTTCCTTCTAAATAAGTTTGTTGATTTAGTTCGTCATAAACACCATCAATTAAATCAACATCAGATCTAAGTTGTGAAGCAAAATCAGCTGTAATTAATTTATCAATTTCGCTATCGTTTATATCGTTAAATTTTAATCTTTCTTCAACAGTGGTTTTACTATCTCCCTGAAAAAGATTTAAAGATTTTTCAACTAAATTATATACACCTTTAAACGATTTGCCAATACCAATAGGCCAAGTTAAAGGGCGTACTTTTATTTTTAATTCTTTTTCAATTTCATCAAGTAAATCAAAAGGGTTTTGACCCTCTCTATCCAATTTATTTATAAATACAATAACAGGAGTATTTCGCATTCTGCAAACTTCTAAAAGCTTTCGGGTTTGTGGTTCAACACCTTTAACGCAATCTATCACCATAATTACACTATCTACAGCACTTAAGGTACGATAGGTATCTTCAGCAAAATCTTCGTGACCAGGAGTATCTAAAATATTTACTTTATAATGTTTGTAATCAAAAGCCATAACCGATGTGCTAACAGAAATACCTCTTTGTTTTTCTATCTCCATAAAATCGGAAGTGGTAGATTTTTTAATTTTATTTGATTTTACAGCACCGGCAGATTGAATTGCACCACCAAACAAAAGTAATTTTTCGGTTAAAGTAGTTTTACCAGCATCAGGATGTGCAATAATTGCAAATGTTCTCCTTCTTTTTATTTCTTCGTCAAAATTCATTTTTTAAAGCCTGCAAATATATCGAAAGTTGTTTAATCAATATGAGATTTTACTATTTTATCTAAAATTTGAAAATCGTTTTAGGCATTAAATTTTAGCAAATTATCTATTAAAAAGTGTAAAATATCTAAATTAATAATATATTTGTTGTTTATCCAAAATAGGCAAAATATTATGAGAAATTTTTTAATTGCAGTTCTTACAATTATCTCAATTACCATTCAGGCGCAAGTTAAATCTGGAGGTACATACAAAGAGTATTTTCAAGAAGGTTCGTATTTACTACTTGAAGATAATTTTTTAATGGCTAAAGATAATTTTGAAGCGGCATATCAAATAGATTCTACAAATGCAAACATTAACTATTTATTAGGTGTTTGTTATTTAAAATCATTAAACGAAAAGTATAAAGCCGAATACCATTTAAACCAAGCCGTTAAAAACGTTACTAAAAATTATAAAAACGACCAATATGTTGAAAAAGCTGCACCGCCTTTAGCACATTATTACTATGGAGATGCATTAAACATAAATTACAAATTTGATGAGGCCATTGTTCAATATAACGAATTTAAAAAACATGTTGGGGCAGATAAAGAATATGGTAAAATGGTTGCCAAATCAATTGCAAGTTCAGAATTTGCAAAAACTCAATATTCTAACCCAATAAATGTACAAATAACCAATTTGGGAGATAGTATTAACGGACAATATCCTGATTTTAGTCCAGTAATGAGTGCTGATGAAAACATGTTAATTTATACTACACGTAGGCCTAATACAACAGGCGGTATTAAAGATGTTTTTGGTTACTATAACGAAGATGTGGTAGTAAGTTATAAAGATATGAATGGAGTTTGGTCATCACCTAAATCAATTTCAGAAAACATAAACTCGGGTAACATGGAAGCATCTGTTAACATAACAACAGATGGACAAACTTTAATTGTTTATAAAGATGATGGTACAGGTGGAGGTAATATTTATTATTCTACTTATGAAGGAAAAGATTGGAGTCCTTTAAAAGAATTTGGCTCTGATGTTAATTCTAAATATTGGGAAAGCCACGCTTGTTTAAATAAAGACCAAACCGTTTTATATTTTACTAGTAACAGGCCTGGAGGATACGGAGGTAAAGATTTATACCGATGCGTTAAATTACCAAATGGCAAATGGAGTAAAGCATATAACATGGGCGCAAACATAAACACACCTTATGATGAAGATGGTGCTTTTATTCACCCTGATGGAGTAACTTTCTTTTTTGCATCTAACGGGCATAAAACAATGGGTGGCTTTGATATTATGTTTACAAACATAATTGATGATAATACTTTTGGAGAAATAACAAACATTGGTTATCCAATAAATACAACTGATGATGATGTGTTTTATATTGCTTCGGTTGACGGTAAACGTGGTTATTTTTCATCAGCTAAAGACGGAGGATTTGGCGAAAAAGATATTTATATGGTATCTATACCGGAAGCAAAAGAAAAGCCTTTAGCTTTATTTAAAGGACAAATTATTCCTGCTCCAGGCGAAACATTACCTGAAGATTTAATGATTGTTGTAAAAGATAAAGAAACAGGCGAAATAATTGGAACCTATAAACCTAGAGTAGTAAATGGTGTGTTTTCTACAATTTTACCTCCAGGGAAAGAGTATAACTTTAGCTACCAAGCACCGCAAGGCGAAGAGTTTTATAACGAAGATGTTTTTGTTACAAACGATTTAACTTATAATGAAATTAAACGAGAAGTTAATCTAGAACCAGTTAAATTATTGGGTAAAGTTTCGGCTAAAAAGAAAAATATTGTTTTAAACACTATAGTACTTAATAATTCAAAACAAAAATCGCCAATTGCAGATGCTGAAATTTCGGTACAAGAGGTTGGAGGAAATACACAAGCTTTAAAATCTGGATCAAATGGGAAATATGATAATATTGCATTAGAACCTGAGAAAAAATACACTGTGTTTGCTGAAAAAGATGGTAAAAAATCTGTAATTGCAAATTTATCTACTATAGGAGTAAAAGCTCCAAAAGTATTTAATCAAATTATTTACATGGAAGGTAAACCTGCTACAGTTGCTGGCGAACAAATGTTAGATGTTGTAGTAAAAGACAGGAAAACAGGTAAAATTATTCCTAATGCTAATGTTGTTTTAGAAGATAATGATGGAGCAAGAACTAATTATACAACTGATGAAAATGGTTTTGTAAAAGATGTTACTGTAGCCTTAAATACAAAATATAAATTAAATGCATCTGATGGCAGTAATGCAAGCGATTTATTAGCGTTTACATCGCCAGTAAAAGCTACTAAAAAAGCAATTTTAAAAACACTTTACTTAGGCGCAGAACAAGTTGCTGGTACAAGTACAGGAAATTTACCAGCTACCAGATACGAATACTTTTTTAAGTATAATAAAAACTTAAACGACGAAACAGAAGAGCAATGGAATACGTTTATTGATAAAATAATTGAATTATCAAACAAAAAGAGAAGCGTTTATGTGTCTATAAAATCTAGTGCTTCATTTGTGCCAACTAGGTCGTTTAAAAACAACAAACAGTTAGCAAGTACACGTGCTAAAAATTTACAAACTAAAATAAAAGAAGCTGTTGCTGCTAAAGGTGGAGATGTTAAAAAATTAAGGTTTAAACGCACATCTAAAGTTGGTGGTCCGCGTTACAGAGGAGATCATGATTTAGGAAGAAGTAAATACGAACCGCATCAATATGTTAAGGCTAGAGTTAAATAAACTAGCTTTAACTTAAAACAACATTTTAAAATTACTTATTGTCAAATTCAAAGCCCCTTGAAAGAGGGATTTTGTATTCACCTATTTCAATTTCTTTTTTATTAAATGTTGTTACTTTAGTTTTATTAATTACATAAGACCTATGAACTTTTACGAAATTATCGTTTGACAGTAATTCAAACATTTCTTCTAAAGTCATTCTAATTAAATGCTTTTTTAAAGAGGTATAAATGTTTAAATAATTTCCTTCACTTTCAATAAACAAAATATCATTGTGTTTAATTATAACGTTTTGATAATTTTCTTTTATTACAATTTGAGCATTTTCAGAAGATTTAGAAATAAGTAAATTTAACTGAGCAAATAAATCTGATTTCTTAAAAGGCTTTGTTATATAACCCGCTGGTTTTGTTTGAAGAATTTTTTGAATTAAAGCCACATCAGAGTGGGCAGTAATAAAAATAAACGGGATTTTAAATTTTTCGTTTATTAAATTTCCTAATTCTAAACCGTCAAGCTCTTTTTCCATTCTAATATCCAATAACACGACATTTGGTTTAAATGAACTTAATGCATTGTAACCATCGCTTTTAGTGTGTGTTAATAAAATATTTTGCACACCAAATGAAATTAAAATGTCTTTTAAATCTTCTGCAATTAAAACTTCATCTTCTACAATTAGTATTTTTAATTTTTCCATTAATGTTTAAATTTTATTTTATAGGTAAAACCCATTGGGCTTGAGTTTGTAATGTAATCACCTTTTAATTGACGCGAAAAAATATCAATTAATCTTGTTCCAATTCCTTTTTTAGACGATTTGTTTTCTTGTAAACCACTGCCATTATCTTTTACTTCTAAACTTATTTCATCTTTTATGCTCAGTAATTTAATTTCAATTGCAGGTGTTTTTACATTGTTAAATGCGTGTTTAATTGAATTGCTAATTAATTCAGTTACAATCATTCCAATTGCAGTTGCTTTAGCCGAATCAAAAATTATTGAGTCGCAATTTATAGTAAATTTTATTGGAAGTTTAGTTGAATTTACAGCATCATTTATTAATAAAACTAATTCTTCAATATACGTTTTAACGTTTATCCCTTCGGTATTATTTTGACTATATAACATCTCATGCACCAATGCCATAGATGATATTCTTCGAGCGGCATCGTTTAATGGCTCTGTAAATGATTTATCGTTATCAGAGCTAATTTGCATGTTTATAATAGAGTTTACAAACTGCAAGTTATTTTTTACTCTATGGTGTATTTCTTGAATTAAAGTGTCTTTTACTTTATTTTGATTTTGTAATATTTTATTTTTTTTGTAATTTTTATAATACAAATAACAAATAATTGTAATTAGTATTAAAAATAATGCTGCAATAATTGTTATTGCAGTATTTCTTTGTTTTTCTTCATTAAAAATTAGCCTTAAAGATTTTAATTTACCTTCGGTTCTACTTTTTTCAATTAATGCTTTTTCTTTTTCGTATTTAGCCAATTGGTTGCTTAAATTAATTTGATTTGTTCTTTCATTATCTTTATCGTTTTCTTTTAAAAAATTGGCCATGTATTTATACCAGTTTAAGCTATCTCCTAAAAAATAATACTTAAAAGACATATCGAAATAAATACGAGTTAATGGATATGCTATTTTGTTTTGTCTAATAAAATCTAATAATTTATGGTAATTGTTTAATATGTTTTTTTGATTTAATGTGTTATGTGACAATAACTGACAATAATTATAATACGCATTTGCAGCATCATAAAATTGATTAGATTTCATAAAGATATCTCTTGCAGCTATATAGTAATAAGTTGAGCTATCCGATATTTTTTTGTTTTTATAGTAAAACCCTAATTCGTTATAAGAAGTGCCTAAGGCATCGTAATTATTTATTTTTTTTGCTAATTCAATATTAAGTTTAGTATATATTAATACAGAATCTGATGCGCTATTTTCATTTAAAATTGCGGCGTATCTATGATAAATTCTACATTGCAATGTATCGTTTTTAATTGCATATTTATCAAATAAATTTTGCGCTTTAATTATGTAATTTCTGGCATAATTATATTTACCTATTGCTCTAAAATATTCTGCAACATCGCAACATGTATTAACATAAAGTGTTTTGTTGTTATGTTTTTCTAATAAAGCAAGCGCATTTAAATAATTTTCAAATGCTAAATCATTTTTATGTGCAATTTTACTTGTATTAGCTTTAGTAATATAAAATTGAATTTTATTGCTTGTAGTTTTTATAAGTTTAAGGGTATCTATTAAATTAAGCAGTAACTCGCTTTTTAAATACAAACCATTTAAGTTATAAAATTTTATTGTTGAAACAGCTTGATTAAAATAAGTATGAGGCTGATTTTCTTTATCTATTTGCTTTAATTTATTTTCTTCTAATTGAATTAGGGAATCTAATTTTTGTGATTTAATACAATTAAACACAAATAACAATAAAATTAGTATGTGAATTTTATTTTTCAACTAATATAAACCTAACAAATTTAACTGCTTAGAATTAATTTATAATAAAAATGTTATAAACTGCATGTTTTATGTGACGAGTGAGTTTTAGTAAAAAGAAAAAACCCTCTTCAAATTATATGAAGAGGGTTTTATATTAAACTGGAAATCTACTAAAAAAACCAGTTTATTCTTTTATTAATCTAGTGGTGTTAATTTTACCATTATTTTCTGCTTTTACAATGTAAATACCATTAACTAAATTATTTAAGTTTATTTGGTTTTTACCGCTTGTTAATTTATTAGAGTAAACTGTTTTACCTAAAACATCAACAATAGTTACATTTAAATCTGTTTCAGTATCTATTGTAAATGTTCCATTGTTAGGGTTAGGATAAATATTTAAACTAACAGCATTGTTTTTTGCATCTATTCCTGTACATGTACTAACACTTTGCGATATTACAGCGTTAGCAACGCATCCGTTAATGCTTGTTCCTGTTACAGTATAGCTTGTAGTTACACTTGGACTCACTGCAATAACCGAAGTAGTTGCATTAGTATTCCAAGTATAAGTGTTTGCTCCACCAGCAGTTAATGTTGCAGTTTGGCCTACACAAATGTATGCTGTTGCGCTAGATGCTGCTGTAACTGTTGGATTATCTACTGTTAAAGTTTTAGTTGTAATACCTGATAAACAACCTAACGAAGTTGTTCCAACTACAGAGTATGTTGTTGTAACACTTGGTGTAACAGCATAAGTTGCAGTGTTTGGTCCGCTTGTCCAAGTATATGTGCTTATTCCAGCACCAGATGCAGTAAACGTTGTTGAACCACCATTACAAACTACACTTGCACCAGAAATAGAAATAGGTAAATATGTTGGCGCATTACTACCTGTAGTTACAGCACCTGGTAAAATCCAGTTTGATGTAGCTCCATTTAAAGCAAAGTTATTTAATGTGCCTGTTGTACCTGCAAGTGCAATTAACGTAGTTTGTGTTGGGTTTGCGCTAAAGTTAACACCTTGGTTAAATTGGTAGTAAGCTGCTAAACTATTTTGTGGTAAACTTAATTCGCCGTTTTTGTTATTTTGAATTTCAGATTGACAAAGTACTCTGTTCCAAATACGAACCTCATCAATATCTCCATTAAAATAATTTGCACCAGTTTGAAGACGTCCAATGTTAATAAATGAAGAGGTTCTTGCTGTTGTACCACTTGTTCCTGTAGCTTCTAAATTACCATCTACATACAATTTCATTGCCCCTGTACTTCTTACCCACGATGCGGCAATGTGATGCCAAACACCATTATTAATTGCAGTTGTAGAAGTAATTGTAACATCTGGAGCACCAATACCAAATGCTGCTTTATTAGTTGCAAGCGATGTTCCAAAGTCATTTGTAATTCCACTAACTTCAGCATCAACTATACCATAACCATTGTACCATTGCCCACCAGGTGCAGTTTGTGTTGTTTTTACCCAATATTCAATTGTAAAATCGTTACTAACAGGGCTAGTTGTATTTATATAATCATTTGAACCATCAAAATTTAATGCAGCTGCTGGCGAGCAATTGTAAGCAATAACTGTTTTTGTAGCAATGCTAGATAAACATCCAGCAGAATTAGTACCAACAACAGAGTAGGTAGTTGTAACTGTAGGACTAACCACAAATGATGCAGTAGTTGGGCCACCAGTCCATGTGTATGTAGATAAACCAGATGCAGTTAAAGTAGCCGATGAACCACTACAAACACCATTTACACCAGAAATTGTTGCTGGGATAAAAGGCGCAGGGCTACTGCCTGTAACTACTCCGCCAGGAGTTACCCAGTTAGAAGTTGAACCATTTAAAACAAAAGTTTGTAATGTGCCAGTAGGGCCAGTAACCGGTATTAACGAAGTAATTGCTGTGTTAGAACCCGAAGCAATACCTTGATTAAATTGATAATATGCCAATAAATTTACTTGTGGTAAAGTTATTTCAGTATTCATGTTGTTTTGAATTTCACCTTGGCACAATGCTCTGTTCCAAATTTTAACTTCATCTATATTTCCAGTAAAACTTTCGTTCATGCTGTTTCCTCCAATCCAAGCTTCGTTAGTTGCATTGTTTAAAAATGGAATTGTTGTAGCAACCGTGCCAGATAAAACACCGTTGATGTAAATTTTACTAACTGTTCCATCCCACACACCTGCAACATGTTGCCATGTGTTTAAAGTTGGAGAAGCAACTGAATTAACATCGTTCCAAGTACTTCCATTACCAACCCAAAATTGGTAATTGCTTGTACCTCTTCTTAATAAAAATTGTAACGCTGCTGGTCCGTTTGTGTTGTAGTTTCCTACTATACAACCTAAACCAGAAGAAGATGTTGGGTAAACCCAAGCTTCAAGTGTTAATTTTGTAGAGTTTTGTAATGAAGTAGATAAACTCGTTCCTAAATTTACTCTATCTTGTGTGCTATTAGGTGCTGTTGAGCCATCAAAATTTAAAGCTGATGCCATTGCTGGTGTAGTAATTTTAATTTCACCATTGCCAGTTTGAAAATTTCCTGTATGAGTAAAGCTTGTAACTCCAATAGGATCAGTAAAGCTGCTTCCTCCACCGCCACCTTCCCATTGAGAACCACCGCCACCATAATAGCCGCCACCGCCGCCGCCACCTGTTTGTCCAACACCACCAGGCCCACCAATGCCTAAAGCTCCATTAGGTGCGCCACCAACACTTTGTGTTGCTCCTCCACCAAGATATGAGCCAGTTAAACCATCAGCTCCTGTTAACCCCCCTCCATATCCACCAGCGTTACCAGTAATAAAATTGTTTCCTGTCCCTCCACCACCAGAGGCAACAATTTTCCTATTAGTCAAAGTATTACCTCCTTGCCTTATATCGGATGCTCCTCCACCTCCTCCCCCTGATCTTCCACCAGACCAAGTTCCGCCAAGGCCACCTCCATTAAATCCTCCAGCTCCACCCGCAGTTGAAATGGCATTTACACCTTTTCCACCAACATAAAGATTTAATACCTCTCCTGGCGTTACAGTTAATACTGCTTGAACTCTACCTCCTAGACCGGCAGATGATGTTCCCGCTGATGCTAGGCCACCTTCTCCTCCTTTTGCATCAACCGTAATTGAAGTAACTCCAGCAGGCACTGTATAAGTTTGCATTGCACCTGTATAAGTAAATGTAACTGTGGTTTGTGCATTTGCTACAAATGCGCCAAACAAAAATAAACTTGAAATTTTAAATAATTTTTTTCTCATAATTTTTTAAATTTTATGTAAGATTAAAACATAAAACATAATAATTAAAAAAAATGTTTTGAAATGCAGGTTTTTGTATGCGAACGGTAATTCTATTTTTTTAAATGTTTTATTTAAAATTAAATAATTTAATTAACTCGTTGTAAATTAGTTAATTATGTTGGTTTTTTTAATAAATAAATGCTGTATTTTTGTTTTTTGTATATTTAAATCATTATTAAAATTTATAAAATATTTACCTTTTTATTAGTTTTTCCTTTGCTGTGTTTTTCGCAAACGCCAACATTTAATTTTCATACACTAGGTGCTGAAGAGGGTTTAACGAGTAATAATATTTTTAATATACAGCAACATGCTAATGGCTTAATTTATGTTACTACTCAAAACGGTATATACAAATATGATGGATACAATTTTACAAAGCTAAAATTAAATGGTGTTAATAATAATGTATTACAAAATTCGTATTTAATAGAAAATGAAATATTTATTTCAGTAAGAAATGAAGGCGTAGCCACATTAAATTTAGAGACTAACAAACTTATTTATAAAGATGGGTTTAAATTTAAAAATAATTCAGATCATTTTATAATTAATCAAAATTACGCTTACGTTTTGTTAAGTGGTATTAAACTATCTATAATTAATTTATCTACTAAACAAATAACAACGGATAGTTTATTAAAAACAGAAAATCGAACATTTTGTATTTTTAAATCTAAAAACAATAAAGTTTATGCTGGTAAAGCAAATGGATTATATGATATAACAAATGGTACCGAACAAAAAGTATCTATTACAAAAACAAATTTTCCAGTATATTCTATTTGCGAAAAAGAAAATGGAGAGTTAGTTTTAGGATCATCAAACAAATTAATTTTCGTAAAAAATAATAACTTAATTAATGAGATTATTCCAAAATACACACAGGCCAGCAAAACCTTTTTATTTGGTGGCGAAAAAAGTATAAACAAGCTTGTGGTAGATAAATACGATAGAATTTGGTTTACATCTTATCCTGATGATAATTTATACTTACAAATAAATAATTCAACTTTTAATGTTTTTGATATTTTAGATATCCCATCAACACTAATAAATTGTATTTATAAAGATAAAAACGAAAACATTTGGGTTGGTACTTTTACTGATGGATTGTTCTATATTCAAAATACACCATATAATTCATATAGTTTTAATTTAAGAAGTAAGCCTTTAAATATAAATCAAGTGTTGTTACATAAAAATTTATTAGTTGCAGCAACAAGTAATGGTTTATATGGATTAAACATTAATTCTAATCAATCCAAAATTTTATCAAAACCTGATGATGTTTTTCCTGATCCAATTTCTGGTTTAAAAGAAGTTGGCAGCACCATTTATTATTTTAAAAGGAGCCAATTTGAAATGAATAGTGCTAATTTTTTAACTGATAAAGAAGTTGTAAAATTTGAACCTTTAATCACAAACATTCAATATTCGTTAGATAATGATAGAGCAATAATTGCTGATAGATTTTCAAATTTATTACTTACAAACGTTAATGCAACAAAAATAATTGACACTTTAATTTCTTTCCCAAATTATAGAACAAGCATTAATGCAATTTTAAAACAAAACGACACTTTATTTGTAGGCACAAACGAAGGTTTATATATTTATAATTTTAAAACAAAAAAGTATAATTATTCAACAAAAAAATTTACCAATTATAAAATAAACGACTTTAAATTAATTAATAATCAAATTTACATTGCTCACGATGGAGGTTTAACAAATTACTGTTCAGGAGAATTAATAGAATCGTTAGATAATTTTCAATTAAACAGTATTAAAAAAATTGAGTTTAATAATAATTATATTTGGCTTGCAACCCAAATGGGCTTACTAATTTGTAACACTAAATTACAACCAATACAATTATTTGATAAAACTTTTGGTTTACAATCAAATAATATAAATGATATATCTTTTAGTCAAAATAAAGTTTTAATTTCTACAAATAGAGGTGTTGCAGTTGTAGATACAAACATGATTTACAAAACACAGGCTCAAATAAAAGCAATTAAAATAGATAATATATTTGTAAATGGTGAAGAAATTAACTTTAGTACACCTACAATAAAATTAAATCCAAACCAAAACGATGTAAGTGTTTTTTTTATTAGCCCTTATTTTAATAAACCAAATAAACAATATTATAGATATAAAGTTAATAATGGTTTATGGAAAAATTTAGATAATGCGGTTTGTAATTTAGGGAATTTAGAAGGTGGAGTTAGTACAATAGAAATTCAAACTTCGTTAAACAAAATAATTTGGTCGCAGTCTACAACCGTTACGTTTGATAAAGAAAAAGCCCTATCAAATGCTAATTTATTATATATTGGTATAATTGTTGTTGGTTTGCTTTTAATTGCTTTTGTAAGTTGGGTTATTTTAAAACGAATAAAAATAAATTCGTTAAAACGATTGCAAGATGAACAAAAAATGAATTTATTAAAACATCAAGCCATGAACTCGCTTTTAAGTCCACACTTTATTTTTAATTCGTTAACCTCAATTCAAAATTATATAAACACAAATAACAGTTTAAAAGCAAGCGAATATTTAGCTAAATTTTCGCGATTAATAAGAATGATTATCGAAAAAGCATCGCAAAGCGAAATTACTTTAAATGATGAATTAACTCGATTAAAATATTATCTAGAATTAGAAAAAGAACGTTTTAAAAATAAGTTTGATTACGAAATTAAATTAGACGAAAAAATAAATTTAAATGAAACAAAAATTCCAAATATGATTATTCAGCCACATGTTGAAAATTGCATTATTCATGGAATTTTGCCAAAATTATCTCATGGAAATTTATCAATAGAAATTAATCAAGTATCAACAAATACGTTAATTATTAAAATTGAAGATGATGGAGTAGGTTTAATTAAAGCTAAAGAACATGCAAAAACAGGTCATAAATCTTTAGGCACAAGCACTATTAAAAATATTTTAGAAATTAATTCTAAAATTACAGGTTTAAAACAAGAGGTAAGTATGATTGATAAATCAACATTAAATCAAAACCAAACAGGAACTATAATAACTATAATATTATCACAATAAAAAAACATATTAAATACTTATTTGTATTGCTTGTATTTAAGCTAAATGCACAAAAAAATTTATTACCCGATACTTTGGGTTATTGTACTGGAGATACAATAAAAATAGAAATTAAAGAGAAGTTAGATAAAAACGCTTCAATTGAATGGACAACACCTTACAAAATAATTTATAATACAAAAAAAATTATTGCTAATACAAACGTTGGTAAATATTATGTTAAAGTTACAACAGGCAAACAGATAATATTTGATAGCACATATATTAAAATGTATCCTAAACCAAAAAGATATTTAATAGATACAATAATTTGCAAGAGCAAATATTTAATTTTAGATGCTAAAAATAATGGTGCAAGGTATTTTTGGAATACAGGCGAGGTAAATCAAAAAATTAAAGTAGAAAACAATGGTAAATATTGGGTAAGAATAAATAATGGAGGTTGCGGAATTATAGATTCTGTTAATGTGAAATTTATAAATTCAAATCAAATGTTTCAAAATCCAGAACAAACATTTTGTTTAAGCGAATTAAATAAAGTATTAAGTATAAAACCAGCAGCTAACACAAAAATTTTATGGAATACCGGTAATACAACGCCTACAATAAATATTTATAAAGAAGGAATTTATTGGGTTCAATCAGAAAACAAACAATGTGGCAAACAAATTGATTCAGTTAATGTAAAATTTAAAGCCTGCGATTGTGAAATGATAATCCCCAATAGTTTTACACCAAATGAAGATAATAAAAACGATTATTTTTTTCCTGTTTTACAGTGCGATTATAGTTTTTTTAATTTAACAATTACCGATCGTTATGGTAATGTAGTTTATTTTACAAATAGCTCATCAGGTAAATGGGACGGAAGATATAAAGGAAATCTTTGTGCAGAAGATAATTACATTTATACAATTGAAAGCATTGAAAAAACCAACGATAAAAAACAAACGCGTAGCGGATATGTTTCTTTATTTAGATAGGTTGTGTGTTTTTGATATTTTAATATGAATTCAATAATTTTATTAAGGGGTTTACCTGGGGCTGGTAAAAGTACACTTGCATCAATTTTAAAAGACGATTTAACTAAAATATTTAGCATTGATGATTATTTTACTGATGAAAACGGCACTTATAAATTTGATTACAAACAAAATCATTTAGCCTATCAAAATTGTATTGATAATTGTAAAAAAGCAATTCTAAATTCAGAAAAAAAAATTATTATTCATCATACGTTTACATTAGAATGGGAAATGGAACCCTATTTTGCGCTTGCAAAAGAATACAATTATAAATTATTTGTTGTAACAGTAGAAAATAGACAAGGTTTTAAAAACACTCACGACATTTCTGATGAACAAATAAAAAAAATGGCCGAAAAATATAAAGTAGTTTTATTTTAATACTTTTGCAATATGGCTTTAAATTTAAAAACATTGGGTATTAGAAGTTTAAGTGCAATTGTATTTGTAACTATTCTTATATCGTCAATGCTTTACAATTATATTACATTAACAGGATTCTTTTTTATAATTTCTTTAATTGGCTTAAGTGAATACAATAAGTTAATTGAAAATTTAGGTCAAAAACCCTTTAAAGCACTTGGTTATTTTCTTTCTATATTTTTATTTTTAGCTTTTATAAATTGGGATTTAATTTTCAATTTTCAATTTAATAATACAATTTTATTTTATACATGTATTTTATGTGTTGTTTTAATTTTTATACAAACTATTTTAAGTAAAAATAAACATCCATTTTTAGATGCTTGTGTAACCTTATTTGGCGTGCTTTATGTTGTTGTGCCTTTTGCATTAATTGGAAAACTTTCCATTTCGTTTACAGAATTTGAAAGTCAAAACGCATGGAATGTATTAGGAATTATATTTTTAATTTGGAGTAATGATACGTTTGCATATTTAGGTGGAAGCTTGTTTGGAAAACACAAACTAATTGAGCGTGTTTCGCCAGGCAAAACATGGGAAGGCACAATTTTTGGAATTGTTATAACTGTTGTAATTAGTTTTTTAATTAAAACCTATTTATTGCAATCAAATAACACCATTTTATGGTTAACACTTGGAGTTGTTGTGCCAATTACGGCTACATTTGGCGATTTGTTTGAAAGTTTATTAAAACGTAAAGCTGGAGTTAAAGACAGTGGTAAATTAATGCCAGGGCATGGTGGTGTTTTAGACAGATTTGATAGCCTGTTATTTGTTGTACCTGTATCTTACGTAATTGTAAAAATTTTGAGTTAAATTTTCACACTATGTATTCTGTGTATTGGTATAACTAAACCTTGTTTTAAAATTACTCGTTTATCTGTAACCCCCCAAACTGTTGTGTTTACAACTTTTTTAGAAGTGTCATCTTCAAAATATATTCTAATTTTTGAATGTTCAATATTCCCTAAAGTTAAAGCCCTATTAAGTTCATCTTTTCGTTCATTTATAGTTTCTTTTGTTGTTAAAACTTCTGAACTAGGAAATTTAAGCGATTCAACGCTCTCCTTTTCAATTGCTTCAAACTCTTTAATATTCATAATTGTAGATTTTTATAAATGTTAAAACGCTTTTTAAAATTAAAGGTTGCAAATTTTTCAATAAAAAGTAATTAACACTCACTTAAAGGTATAAAATATCTAATCGAAGTGGTTTAACAAATTAAAATTTCTAACATTTATCATTAAATTTGCGCGTTGAGATTGTTTTTTGTAATAATCATTTTTGTATTAAATTTTTGTAGCCTTTTTGCTCAAAATGGTTTAACCGAACACCCAAATTGGATAATTAAAGCCAGTTACAACCAAGGTATTATACTCATTCATCGTAGCTCTATAGCCGATTTAGTAAAAGGTTTTCCTGCAATTTATGAGCTTAATTTTATTAAACCCACTTTAGGTAATAAAATTTGGCAAACCGAAAATAATTTACCCGAAGTTGGTATAACCACACAATTAATAGATTTTAAAAACCCAGCACATTTAGGCTATGGGCTTATTGCAGCACCGTTTATTGAAATCCCATTTAATCAAAAAATAAAACAAAGCAGATTGCATATGCGTATTTGTTGGGGTTTAAGTTACATTACTAAACCTTTTAATGTGCATACCAATCAAAATAATATAGCAATAGGAAGCGCATTAAACCAATATGTGCAATTTAGGTGGTTTTGGAAATTAAAGCTAAATCAAAATTTAATTTTTGAACCAGGTTTTACATTTAGCCATACAAGTAATGCTCGGGCTCAGGTTCCTAATTTAGGTTTAAACATTGCTACACTTCATACAGCAATTAATTTCCGTTTACCCTCAAATAAAACCATTCCTCAAACGTTAAAACAAGATAGTTCAACTAAGGTTAAGTCTAAAAACGAATTGGTAACATTTGCATCAATTGGTTTTAATCAACGAGAGGTTAATCTAAAAAAGCAAATGTGTTACATGTGGGCACTTTATTACCATCGAAATGTAAGAAATACTCATAAATTTGGTTTAGGATTAAATATTTTTCACGATCAAAATTATTTAATAGATTATGAAAACACAGGATTAGACCCCTCAAAAACTATTGATAAAAACAGAATGAGTTTAAATTTTGTTTATGCATATAATATTGGTAGAATTAGTATTCCTACCGAAGTTGGTTATTATTTTTTAGCCAAAGCCAATGCTGATGGAAATATTGTGTCAAGAATTTCGGTTAATTATTACGCTAAAAACGGACTTTTTATTCATGCTGGGTTAAGAACACATTTTGCAATTGCGTATAATTTTGAATATGGAGTAGGTTATCGTTTTTATTTATAAATGTTAAAGTGTTTTTTAAATATATTATTAATTGTTTCACTGGTTTGCTGTAAACCCGAAAACAGAAAAGACTGTTTTAAAAGTTATGGTAAAGAAGTAAATGTAACGCGTTATTTAGATAATTTTGAATACATTGTTTTAAATGATAATATAGATTATGAAATTATTCAATTTCCAAAACCTTTTGCAATTATTACATCTGGCGAAAACTTAATGTCAAATATTCATACCGCAGTACAAAGCAATTCTTTAATTGTTGAAAATAAAAACAAATGTAATTTTGTAAGAGGTTATAATAAAAAAACAAAAATTAAAATTTATACCCCATTTATTCGCACGTTATTTCATCAAGGTGTTGGGCAGGTTAATGTAAATTCTAATTTTGTACAAGACACTATTTTTATAAATGGTGGAAATAGCGGAAATGTTAATTTATATGGAAATTATCAAGTAGTCCAAACAAGCTCGCATGGTAATACAAACATTCATTTTTATGGTACAACTAACGAATTATTAACGTATTTAAAAGGCACAAATTATTTATATGCAGATAATTCAACAATTAAATCGTATGCAAATATCACAACAATTTCTATTGCAGATGTGTATTTAAAATTACCCTCAACTGCAAGTTTAGTTGTAAATATTTTTAGAGATGGAAATATTTATTACAACGGGAATCCTTTTTCTATTTTAAATAAAACCGAAGGAAACCCAAAAGGTAAATTAATTAAAAATGACTAAATTTGTGGAAATGAAAAAAGGGTTAATTTTATTTTTTCTTTGTTTCTTTTTTCTAAGCAGCAAACTTTGGTCGCAAAAAGATTCTTTAAATTTTGGTTTTCACTATGTTGCTATAAATTTTGGAGGGCATTTACCAAAAGGTGATATGGAAAAACGATTTGGACCTAATCTTAATGTTGGTGGCACTTACATGTACAAAACAAAAAGTAATTGGCAATTTGGAGCCGAAGGAAATTATTTTTTCAGTCAAAATGTTAAAGAAGATGTTTTAGCAAATATGAAAGTAGATTTTTCAAATGGGCAAAAAAACATTATTGATAACGAAGGGTACCCTGCTGATATTAGAATTACAGAAAGAGGTTTATGCTTTTATGCAGTTGGAGGAAGAATATTTAAATTATTTAAAAACAATTTAAATACAGGTATTGTGTTTAATATTGGTGTTGGTTACATGCAACACAAAATAAATTTATATGATGCGCAAAAGAAAATTGCTGCTTTAAATGGTGAATTAAAATATGGTTATGATCGATTAAGTAATGGCCTTTCTACAATGCAATTTTTAGGTTATCAATATATTAGTAATAATCGTTTTGTTAATTTTTATGCAGGTTTTGAGTTTATACAAGGTTATACCAAAAGTGTTAGAAAATTTAATTACGACACAGGGTTGCCTGATACAAATAAGCGTACCGATTTATTAATAGGTGCACGTATTGGCTGGATATTACCACTGTATAAACGTAAACCAAAAGAGTACTATTATTATTAATGATTGTAATTTATAATTTAGTTGTTAGGCTTTACGGATTTATTATTCGATGCGCTTCTGTTAAAAACACTAAAGCAAAAGCTTGGGTTAGTGGCCGCAAAAACTGGGAAAATAAATTAAAAGAACAAAAACTTTCTAAGCCCAATACCATTTGGTTTCATTGCGCATCATACGGTGAGTTTGAACAAGGTTTACCTTTAATTCAAGCAGTAAAAGAAAATTATAAAAATTATAATATTGTAATTACATTTTTTTCTCCGAGTGGCTACACCGTATTTAATAACTCTCCTTTAGCCGATGCAGTTTATTATCTCCCATTAGACACTTCTGTTAATGCTAAAAAATTCATTCAACTTTTAAATCCAAATATTGCAGTTTTTATTAAATATGAATTTTGGTTAAATTATTTGTTTGAATTAAAAAATAAGCAAATTAAAACTTATTTAGTTTCAGCCACATTTAAACCGCATCACCCATTTTTTAAATGGTATGGTAAACTGTTTGTTAAATCTCTACATACGTTCAAAACTATATATTTACAAGATTTACAATCTCAAAAATTATTAAATGCAATTCAAATTAAAAACACTATAATTGCAGGAGATACGAGATTTGATAGAGTAACACAAATTAAAAATCAAAATAAAGACAACCAATTAATTTCTCAATTTAAAAATAATTCTTTATTGTTTATTGCAGGTAGTACATGGCCCGATGATGATGATTACATTATAAATTCAATTTTAAAAACAAAAAATTTAAACTTCAAATACATAATTGCTCCACACGAAATCAGCGAAAGCAACATAATAAAATTAGAAGAAAAATTAAAACTTAATAAAATAAATTACTGTACCTATTCTAATTTTAATGAAAATAATAGTTTACTTATTTTAAATTGTATGGGGCAGTTAAGTTCTATCTATAAATATGCAGATTTAACCTATATTGGTGGTGGTTTTGGCAAAGATGGAATTCATAATATTTTAGAATCAACGGTATATTTAAAGCCAAGTAGTTTTTATGGCAATAATTACTCAAAATTTAATGAAATTGTAGAATTAAAAGCATTAAACTGTATAATTAATTTAAATGAAAATAATAGTTTAATTGATTTACTCAATAATTATAACAACTTAAATTTAAACGAAATTCAACTCAAATTAGAAGGTTATTTTTCGCAACGTGTTGGTAGCACACAAAAAGTGTTATTAGATATTTTTGGCAATTAATTATTAATCTATTTTATTAAATTTGGAAGATTATGGATGCTAGAGCCGAAGCTTTTTTAAGATTACTAAAAATTATGGATGAACTAAGGGAGCAATGCCCTTGGGATAAAAAACAAACCATCGAAAGTATTAGGCATTTAACCATTGAAGAAACGTTTGAATTAAGTGATGCTATTTTAAAAAACGATTTAAATGAAATTAAAAAAGAATTAGGCGATATTCTATTACATATTGTTTTTTATTCAAAAATAGCAAGCGAAACCAATCAGTTTAATATAAGCGATGTTATAAATACACTTTGCGATAAATTAATTTTTAGGCACCCACATATTTATGCTGATGTAAAAGTTGAAAACGAAGATGATGTAAAACAAAATTGGGAGCAACTAAAACAAAAAGAAAAAGATGGTAATAAAACCGTTTTAAGCGGTGTACCTAACAGTATGCCCGCCCTTTTAAAAGCATATAGAATTCAAGAAAAGGCTAGGGCAGTGGGCTTTGATTGGGAGCACCCCGAACAAGTGTTTGAAAAAGTGAAAGAAGAATTAAATGAGTTTGAAAACGAAATAAAAAACAAAAATCAAAACGAAGCTGAAAAAGAATTTGGTGATGTTTTATTTTCGTTAATTAATTACGCCAGATTTTTAAAAATTAATCCCGAAGATGCATTAGAGCAAACAAACAAAAAATTTATTCACCGGTTTAATTACATGGAACAAAAAGTAAAAGAAAACGGTAAACAAATTGCTGATTGCAAATTAGATGAGTTAGATAAATATTGGAACGAAGCTAAATTAATAAAGTGAAAATTTTAATTAAAAATAATTATTTAGTTATTGCCTTTTATTTAGCATTTGTTTTAGTAGGCTTGTACTTTATTTCAATATATTCTAAAGTTCAAATTCATATTTACATAAACCAATGGGTAGGTAATCCTGTTAAAGATTTATTTTTTAAATACATAACTTTAATTGGCGATGGTTGGTTTGTACCCTTCTTTATTCTAATTATGGCTTTACTTAATATTCGTTTAGCAATAACTTGTTTAATTAGTTTTAGTGTTGCTGTTTTAATTACTCTTATTTTAAAGTTTGTTTTTTTTGACGATGTAGTTCGTCCTTGGTACACATTTCAATGGACTGTGCACGAAAAAATAAAGTATGTTAATGGTGTAAAATTATATTTATACAATAGCTTTCCTTCTGGGCACTCTACTCAAGCTTTTGCATTATTAATTCCTTTTATGTTTTATTTAAAAAATTATTTTTTAAAATATTTAATTTTAATAATTTCAATATTAGCAGCCTTTAGCAGAACATATTTATCTATGCATTGGTTAGAAGATGTAATTGTTGGTTCTTTAGTTGGATTTATTATAGCGTTTCTTTCGTTTGGTTTTATTGTTTATACTAACAAATTAAGTAAGCTTAATGTTTCTTTAGTAAATTTTAAAAAACAAAAAATTAATGCTAACTAAAAATACACTATATTATTTTTTAATAACCTTATTTTCCGCATTACTATTTATTCCTTTTATAGGCAACTTGCATTTATTTGATTGGGACGAAATTAATTTTGCTGAATGTGCACGCGAAATGGTTTTAACTGGAGATTACAGTAAAGTGCAATTAAATTTTACACCATTTTGGGAAAAACCCCCCTTGTTTATATGGATGCAAGCTTTGTGTATGAATATATTTGGCATTAATGAGTTTGCTGCCAGATTACCTAATGCAATTTGCGGAATAATTACTTCTCTAATAATTTTTAATACAGGTCTAAAATATTTTAATTTAAAAACTGCTTTATTTTGGTGTTTATTATTTTGGGCAAGTAGTTTACCTCATTTGTATTTTAAAGCAGGATTAATAGACCCCTGGTTTAATTTATTTATATTTTTAAGCACAGTTCAATTTATTAAAGTATTAAATAATTTTAATTCAAAAACAGTTTTAAAAAATGCAATATTTACAGGTTTGTTTTTAGGTTTAGCCGTTTTAACCAAAGGTCCAGCAGCTTTAATTATTGTTGGTTTAGTTGTTTTATTTAGTGCAGGTATAACTAAACAACTTAATTTATTTAAATCTAAAAACTTTTTTGTTTTATTAAGTTCAACAATTATTTTTAGTTTAAGTTGGTTTTTGGTAATGTTTTTTACTGGGCATACAGATGTAATTGTTGAATTTATAAATTACCAAATTCGATTATTTGAAACCGCCGATGCCGGACACGATGGCCCATTTTATTACCATGCAGTTGTATTATTAGTTGGTTGCTTTCCTGCGTCGTTATTTTTTATAAAAGGGATAAAACGTTCTCAATCAATTACACCATTTCAAATCGTTTTTAAAAAAGTAATGTTGGTTTTGTTTTTTGTAGTGTTGGTTTTATTTTCTTTAGTTAAAACCAAAATTGTACATTACTCATCTTTATGTTATTTTCCTTTAATGTTTGTTGCAGCATTGTATTTATCAAATCTTTCTAGTAAAGAAAAATTATTTAAAGGTATTTTAAAAATTATTTTTAGTTTAATTTCTATTAGCCTAGTTATAGCTTTAATATTAGCATGTAATATTAATAGTTTAAAACCTTTTCTTTTAAATTCTAATTTAATTAACGATGTTTTTACACAACAAAATTTAAATGCAAATGCTTATTGGAATGGGTTTGAGTGGTTAATTGTTTTGCCTTTAATTGCAGCATTAATTTTAATAGCCTATAACCATAAATTAAACATAAAAAACAATTTAATTTACTCTTTCTGTTTATTAATTTTGTTTATTAACCTTACTATTAATGTGTTAGTGCCTAAAGTAGAGCAATACTCTCAAAACGCAACTATTGTTTTTTACCAACAACTTGCTAAACATGGCTTTGATGTAGAAACGCATCGTTTTAAAAGTTATGCTTGTATTTTTTATTCGGGTAGAACAAAAAATGCATTTAGCGATAATGAACAAAAACAGTTTATGGATTCGTTATTAACAGAATATGAAAAAGACGGACACTCTCGTTTTTCAAGTTACTCAACCGTTTACAGCGAGTGGCTAAAAATTGGAAACATTAAATGCCCTGCATTTATTGTTTGTAAAATACAAGATGAAAAAGAAATGACAGAACTTAATGGCTTTAAAAAATTATATGCACGCAATGGTTTTGTTTTTTTTGTAAGAATGCCAAAAAACAAACCAATTAATCATTCACCCACATAAAAACTTTTTTATTTTCGTTATATCGTGTTACATCTTTATCTAATAGCAACACGCAAAAATCTATAAAAGGCAGTATTCCAAATCCCCCACCTAATGTGCCAATATAAACAATAGGCACGTATGGTGCGGTTCCTAAATAAATTCTATGTAAACCAACCATACCAAACGGAAAAGGAAAAGCTAATAAGGCTGCAACAATTTTTTTATTTTTAGTTTGTTTCTTTTTAAAAATAAAAAAAAGCGGGTTTGGTCTTTTAATTGAATATTCGTTAAAATTAAATTGTACAGTTATATTTTGTTCAATAATTTGATCAGTATTAATTTTATTAATTTGTATTAATAAGCAAGAATCAATACTTGATTTTGAATACAATTTAGTATATGTAAAAGCAAATAAAAATAAAATTAACCTACTAATTTTCACAATTTAAACATCTGCAATATTCTTTAAGTATTTATTTAAAATTGATAAAAAAATCAACAATTTTTAAGTAAAAACTATTTCTAATTTAATCCATTCACTCATTAAAAAGCATATTTCACCCATATTAAATTGCTTTTCACTCAATTTAACAGCTTTTTTTGTAACTGATAATCAAGCACTTAATTATAAGTTATAAGTTGTTTGAAATTTTGGCGTAACCTTTGGATTGCTTTTTACTTATAAAAGCAAAATGTCTAATATTTCAGCACATATGACAATCAACTCACATTACCACCACACCGAAGTGCAGCTTAATGATGAGTTAGTTATCATTGAGGCTGCTAAAAAAAATCCAGCGCATTTTGCGCCTTTGTACAATAAATATTATAAGCAAATATTTAATTATTTGTATCAACGTATGGATTGTAAAGAAACTGCATTTGATGTTACGAGTCAGGTTTTTTTAAAAGCATTAAGTAATTTACAAAACTACCAGTTTAAAGGTGTTCCTTTTGCAAGTTGGTTGTATAGGATTGCATATAACGAAATGATGCTTGTTTACAGAAATTTAAAAGATAAACGAGCTGTTAATGCTGATATTGGCGATTTAAAATTTATTTGCGATGAAACTAACGAACCTTTTTTTGAAGAATACATTCCTGTTATAAAAAAATTAATAACCGAGTTAGATGAAGAGGATTTAATGTTGGTTGAAATGCGTTTTTTTGAAAAACGTCCTTTTAAAGAAATTGCCGAAATATTAAATACAACCGAAGGAAACGCCAAAGTTAAAATGTTTAGAGTGATTGAAAAACTGAAAGTAAAAATTAAAAAATATAAAGTATAGAACTTTTATGTCGATGAAATTTAATATTAATAGGCCGCCTGTATCTGACGACGAAATTAAACAACACCAAAATTTTGATAACCTTTTAAAACAATTTAAAAATGAAAGTATAGCCAAAGCCAGAGAAGACCGAAGTTGGTGGAAAAATAAAAAAATAACTTATTCGGCCACAATAGCAGGATTGGCAGTTATTTGCACAGTTACACTATATTCAATTTTAAACAATACTAAACCTAAAAAAATTACAAAAAATGAAATAAAATCTACTAAAAAAGAAACAAAAACAGAAAATAAAACTACTGCATTTATAAATGCTCCTAATAAAGCTCTTAAACCAGAATTAAAAAAGTATAAAATTAATGCCGATAAAGGCGGAGATATAATTCACAACAAAAGTAAAATTACAATACCTAAAAATGCTTTTATTGATGATAAAGGAATAACAATTAAAGGAGAAGTTGAAATTGAATACAGAGAGTTTCATGATGCAGCAGATATTATGCTTAGTGGTATTCCAATGTTATACGATAGTGCAAACATTAAACGTAATTTTGAAAGTGCTGGAATGTTTGAAATAAATGGCGTTCAAAATGGTGTACCATTAAATGTACATCCAGATAAATCATTAAAAATTTCTTTAGCTTCTTACAACAACGAAACAAAATTTAATCAATATTATTTAGATACTGTTGCTAAAAAGTGGATGTACATTGGAAAAGATTTTATATCTCCCATTACAAAACCAGAAAAAAACATTACAATTTCTGTTTCAAACGAAAGCAACCCAAAAATAGAAGCTTTACAAAATTCAATAAATGTAACTATTCCCAAAAAAATTGATAGTGTTGAAAAACTTTGTAACAATAAAAGAAAAGCATTACCAATAGTTTATGAACCAAGCAAACCAAACAAAGCAACCGGACGACCAAATTTTGTTTTAGATGGAAATTATGATGAATTTCCCGAATTAAAATCGTTTAAAAATTTACTGTTTGAAGTTGGCGAAGAAAATAAAAACTATAATAAAACCTTTCATGAAATTACTTGGAATGAAATTAATGTGTCTGAAGGCCCAGTGAAGGGTAAAAATTATATTTTAACTTTAAAGTATCGTAATAAACAAGAAAAATTAATTGTTTATCCTGTATTAGAAGGACAAGATTTAATTGCTGCCGAAAAAATTTATTCTTCTAAATTAAAAGACTATCAAACTCAATTAGAAAAACGTAACGAAAAAGAAAGTAAATTAATAAACGAATTTAAAGCAAAACAAACAGAATACATAGCGCAAAAAGTTAAAGCTGAGGCTGAATTAAAGGCAGAAAAAGAAAAAGTTGCATTAAGATTAAAGCAACAACAAGAAGTTAATTTAAGCGAAAATTTTAATGGAATGAATTCAACTCAAAAAGTTAATCGAATTTTTCAAGTTAAAAACTTTGGTATATACAATTCTGATTGCCCGCACACTATTTTAGAAAATAATTTAATTAAACCCATATTTACTTTAAATGGAAAACCTGTTTTATCACAATATGTTTATTTAATAAATTATACAACTAATAATGTTGTTATTCTCAACAAAAATGAAGGGTTTAACGTAAACATAGAAAACGATAAATCCTACGCATTTTGTTTATTTAATAATGATAAATTGTTTTTTTGTGATAAAAATTCTGTAATTGAAGGTTTAAACAACAATAATAAATTTTCTGTTATAGATAAGTCAGAGTCTCTTAAAAGTATTGCGGATATTAGAAAATTATTAGAATCTTAAAATGAAAAAAATCACAATTTTATTTTTACTTAGTATTTTATTTTTCTCTTTTCAAAACATTAATAGGAAAAAACCTAAACCACCTGGAACAGTAAAAATTTATGATAATTTTTATGTTGATGAAACAGAGGTAAGCAATTTTTCTTGGAAAGAGTTTGAATTAAGTGTTAGTAAAAAATATGGTCGTTTTTCTAAAGAACATTTGGCTGTTATACCCGATACTAATGTTAGGTTTAAATCAAAAAATGGAAATTATTACAACCGTAATTATTATAGTGCAATTGGATTTAGAGATTATCCTGTAGTTGGAATTACACATGAACAAGCAATTAAATTTTGCGAATGGCGCACGGAACGGGTGAAACAATTTAAAGCATTAACAGATAATAAAAAAATTAATTTAACTTACCGCTTACCAACTGAAAAAGAATGGGAATTTTTAATTACAAATGATAAGAATTTATTTCAAGATTCAGTTATTATTAATGTAGTAAAAAAAGTAGGCTTGTCGCCACAAAGTACCTATTCAGGTTATCCAAATTTATTTAAACTATATAATTTAATTGGTAACGTTGCCGAAATGATAGATGTTAAAGGTATTTCAAAAGGTGGTTCTTATTTAAATACAAAAGAAGAATGTTTAGCGGGTAAACAAATTTTATATGCAGAGCCAACTTATTGGTTAGGGTTTAGGTGTGTTTGCGATTATATACCAGAAAAATAATTATCTATTTATTCCTCTTTTATTCATTTCTTTTTGGTAGGCCACGGCATATTTTTTATGTTTTTCGTAAGTGTCAGAAAAATCTGAATATCCATTTAAGCTTGGTTTAGCGCAAAAAAACAAATAATTGTGTTTTGTGTAGTTTAAAACATTATCAATGGTTTTTACATCAACTAAACAAATTGGACCTGGAGGCAAGCCTTTGTATTTATAGGTGTTGTAAGGTGAATCAATTTCTTTATCTACATTTAAAACACGTTGCGCGGTAAAGTTTTTATTTGCAAATTTTAATGTAGGGTCAGCTTGTAATTCCATATTTCTTTCTAACCTATTTATGTAAACACCAGCTATTTTTTGTTGTTCGCTACTAATGCCACTTTCGCTTTGTACAATAGAGGCAAGAGTTATTACTTCGGATTTTTTATACCCAATTTTTTTAGCTAATTTAATTCTGTTTTCATTCCATAAATTATTGTAGTTTTCTTTAAATAAATTAAACAAATCTGAAGCAGAAATTGCCCAATTAACTTCAATTGTGTTAAGTGGAATAAGAGCAAAAGCATTATCTGGATCTAAATTAAAATGATCTTCTAAATAGTTATCATCCATTAAAAATTCTTCTAAATCTTCTTCATTTAATTCTAACTTATCAGAGGTGTAGGATATAAACTCTTCTATAGTATGAATTTGAGAATTATAGCTTAATTTAACTTTTTCATTTTTATTGTATTTAATTAAATTAATTATTTGTCTTTTAGTCATCCCATTGTTTATTCTATATTTACCAGGATGAATGTTTTTATCTAATTCCATTTTTTTGGCTAACCATTCAAATGGTTTACCTTCTTTTATTTCTAGTTCATTTTCTAACGTTTTAATCACATCTTCAAAATCGTCATTTGTTTCTATATATATATAGGTGTAATTTTTATTTTTTAAATTTATTTTATCTCCAATAAAATTGTTATAAATGTAATAAGCGCCAAAACCTATTATGCCTAGTGCTACAATTAATATAAGTAAGAATTTATTTTTCTTTTTTGCCATTATAAATATTTTAAATTATTAAGCATTTGTTTTGCTAATGCGTTATTATTTTCTATTTTTAAAACACGTTCAAAATATTGTTTAGCTTTGTTATACTGTTTAAAATTTGCATAATAGCCACCTAAGTTCATTAACAAAGCAACATTATTTGGGTCTAATTTTTCACCTAAAAGATAATATTTTTCACACTTTATGGTATCGCCAGCCATTAAATATAAATAACCTAAATTAGTATATACTGTAATTATTTTTGGGTTTTCTTTTAATACAAATTCCAATTGTTCTATAGCTTTTGGTATTTTTTTATTGTTTGCTAAAGTTGTCGCGTATTTAATCCTCATATCTAATTGATATGGAGCAAGCTTTATGCAGGCTTCAAAAAATTGTTCGGCTGTGTTTAAATTATTTATATTACAAAAGCTTTCTGCTATTCGGTATAAAGTCCAAGCATGTTGGTTATCGAAACTTTGTTTATTAAGATTATTTTTAATAATATTTTCTATACCTAATTCAGATATTAAAATTGTTATTTGTTTATAGTTGCGCTTAATAAAATTATATTGTACTAATTCTGAAATATAAATTTGTTTGTAATTAACCACTTGTTTTGGAATTAAATTATAAGCAGAATCTAAATAAAAATTATTTTTCTCAAATTTTTCATATTGATTAAGATATGCTTTTACTCTAGTTTTAATATCTGGTGCTTTATTATTTATGGCTATTAAACCTAAAAATGTTTTAATTCCTTCTTTATCTTTTTTATTTATTGGTTTTCTTATGTAATGATCGTGAACTGTAACATGTGGTATGTCTATTGAACCAGATTTTGGCATATGGCAGCTTACGCAATTTGCATTAGTTAAATTGTTTTGTTTATACAGCTTATTTATTTTAATTTCTGAACAAATAATTTTGCCTTGATTAGTGTTATGGCAATTAATACAAGCATTATTAAACACATTTGTTTCAGTTTGTTCTACACTAACATGTGGGTTATGGCAAGTAATACAAGTTAACCCATTTTTATAAGGTTTAATGTTTTTAGTATTATGTAAAATATTTTTATTAGATTTTATGAAACACGCACTTTGCTTTAATCTATCAGCATGAGAAGCCATAATAAATTCATCTTCAGCGTTAGAATATTTTGGTAAAAAAACATTCATGTAATCACTTAATTTTTTGCCAGGTTTAAAATCGTAAAAACTTTTGTTATCATTTAAAATGGTGTTGCCTTGTAAATGGCAACGTTGACAAATATCAAATTGTAAATCAATTGGTAATTTAGATGGGTTTACAATAGAGTAATCAATAAATTTAGAGGTGTCAATTTTGCTTCCTGTACTCCGTTCAGCAACATGTATGCTTCCAGGTCCATGGCATCTTTCACAATCAATTCCAACAGGCACACTTTTATATTTATTTTCACTTCCTATTACAAAATCTGGGTAAGCATTGTGACAACTCATACATTCTAAGCCAATTTTTCTACTAAAACGTGTATTAAATCCATTTTCAAATCCTGGAGGTAAATCCCATTGTTTTTTTTGTGTAAAAAAGGTCATTGGCATTTGATTTAGGTACCCATTTACATTTTGTAAATGCGAATTGGTATGTTGACCGGAGCCAATAATATAATTTACTTGTTCAGTTCTACTGTATAAGGTGTCATTTTTTTCTAATAAAAATTCTTTAATATATAAACTATCTTTTTGCCAATAAGCGCAGTAGTTATAATTAGTTGAATTATCTTTAATGCAAGCATTTTTAAATTCAGCTAACGATTTTGTTTTTGATGCAATTCCAAAAGATTGCCCCATGCCAGTTTCAATAAATGTGTTGTATATGTTTTGATGGCAAAGTTTACAGGTATTCATTCCTACATATTTTGCACTATCGGAATGGTTTAAATAAGTGAGCGAATCATTTAAAATTTTATTATCAGAATTTTTAATTTCTTTAATATTTTCGCCACATGAAAATAAAATTATGCTAAATAACAAATATTTAAAATACAATTTCAATTACGCGTTAATTAACTGAAGAAAACAAACGTCAACATATTGTTCTTTTTTATCTTTTATCCATGATTTTAAAACACCATTACAAGTAAAATTATTTTTTGAAAAAAGCGTAATGCTTTTAGTGTTATTAATAGGAACGTGCGCAAAAATTTGTTTTAAATGCAATATGTTAAATGCGTAATTAATAATGCTTTGTAAAGCTTCGTTGCCATAACCTTTGCTTCTATACTCTTCTGAGATATAAATACCAATACCACACTTACTGTTTTTAAAATCAACAGCAAATAAATCTATACAACCAACAATTTCTGTTGTAGAATTTAGAATAATCATTAATCTCAGTTGTTTTTGAGTGTAAATATCTTGATTAGATTGAATTAATTCTAGTAACAAATTTTTACTTATAGGTGTTTGTTGGTCGTTAATTAACCAATTTTCAGTATTATTTTCCCATAAGTACAAATATTCAGCATCTTTTAATTCAAGTGCTCTTAATTGAATATTTTTATTTTTCAATTGCATTTAAATCTTATGTGTAATTTGAGTTTCGCTTAAAATAATTTCTTGTAGTTGATTGTTTGTATAGCAAGGTAATTGTAACGTTTTTGAATTATTATTTTGAGAATTAGACATATAATTTAAAATAAATTTATTTGTATCTAATCTTATAATCAATTCAAAAAGTAATTCATTTGTAATTATTTCCAAGCCATAAAATTCGTTTAAAAATAATTTTATTGGGCTTAAACAAGTTGCATAATTTGCTTGTACGCTTTTAAATTGTTTAATATAATGTTGTAAAATTTCTAGTTGATAATCTGCACTAAAAACTGGTTGCTTTTCTAATTGAATAAAACACGCATCAATTTTTTTTTGTTGAATAGTTTTATTTAATACTTGTAAACCTATATTAGTTTCCTGTCCTTTTATAGTTAATGAATTGTAATTTCCATTTACAATCATTCCAACATGCGGCGGAATACGTTTATAATGAAGTAAAACTAACCAACTGTTTTTAATAAGTGCATTAGAATTATAACTAATTGAAGTTAAATTAATATCAATAAATTGTTTATTCATTAATAGTAATAGTGCCTTTAAAAACTAGATTTGCTGGACCTTTTAACCAAATGTTATAAAAATTTTGTTCAAGAACTTTATCAAAAGTAACTTCCAAATTGCCACCTAAAGTTTTAATTAAGCAATTGTTTTTAGTATTAGATACACCAGTTAAAGCTGCAATAATTGCCGCAGCGGTAACACCTGTTCCACAAGAGTAGGTTTCGTTTTCAACCCCTCTCTCATAGGTTCTAACAAACAACTCATTATCTAATTTTTCAATAAAGTTTACATTAGTTCCTTCTTCAATAAATCTATCGCTATTTCTTATTATTTTTCCATTGTTAAATACATCATAATTTTCTATCCCTTCAACAAATTTTACATAATGAGGAGAGCCTGTATTTAAAAAATAAAAATCTGCACCTACTTCTATGTTTTTTACATCGTTCATTTTTAAAGCCACAACATTGTCGTTTTCTAATGTTGCATCATGAGGCCCGTCAACTGCTAAAAAAGTACATTTTTGGTTTATCAAATTAAGGTGTTTAGCAAAAGCAACTATACATCTTCCTCCATTTCCACACATAGAACTTAAGTTACCATCGCTGTTGTAATAAACCATTTTAAAATCAAAATCTGGTTGAGTTTCTATTAACATTAGTCCATCGGCCCCAATTCCAAATCTTCTATCGCATAAAAATTTAACTTGTTCGTATGTTAAGTTAATAGTTCCACTTAAATTATTTAATAAAATAAAATCGTTGCCTGTACCTTGGTATTTATAAAATTCAAGTAGCATTAGTTTATTTTAGCTAAAAGTTCAGCATCAACTACTTTTTCTAAAGGTTTAAAGTCGCTGCTGTAAAATAATTTAAAAACTTGGTCGCTACATTTTATATAATAATTGTTTTCTAATTCATATAATTCAACATTAATATGATCTACAAATCCGTAAAGCATAACTTTATTTTTTGTAAACCTGTAGCCTTTACTATTTAAAGGTGTTTTCCAAAATTCTACAAAATATAAATTTGTATTATCATCGGGTTTTATATCAGCTAATTTTGCAATTGTAGAATCTTTATTATTGCTTTCATTAAAACTAATTAACTTAATGTTTTTTACACTAATAAATTCTTCTGAAGCAACTTTTATATCTTCTGTTGTTTTAATTAGGCTATCAACTTCTTTATAATTTACTTTATTGTTTTTACCAAGGTTTATTTTAAATCTATTGTCTTTACTTGTATAATTTTCGTATGATTTCTCTTCAACTTTTTTTTCAGTTACAATTGCTTGTTCTTTAATTGAAGTTTTTATTGAAGCGAAAATAGAATTAAATTCAAAAACAAAATAAGCAATACCAATTAATAAACCAATTGATAATCCAAAAACAAACGACGGTATTTTACGTTTAAAATTCATTAAATATCTTCCTTAAAATTAGTTATTTTTTTGACATTTGGGTTAAGCTTTGTTAAAAATAAATACACTTTAATAACAACAGTATTAACTTTACGTTATACTAAAAATAAACGTTATGAAAAAGATTATTTTAAACCTTTCAATAGCTGTAGTAGGTGGTATTACAGCTTTAGCTGGTACTTATTTTTATTATACTAAAATTAAAGTTCAACACCCGGTTTTATTAACCGAAAACGCCAATGCTAATTACAAATTAGTAGGTAATTTTAATACTAGTTCTGGAAATAATACAGATTTTACTTTTGCAGCCGAAAAATCTGTTAATTCTGTTGTACATATAAAAACAATAAGTGAACATGTAAATAATTTAAATTACGATCCTTTTACTGAGTTATTTTTTGGTCCACAAAGTAGGCAACAAAATTATATGCAGCAAGCAAGCGGAAGTGGAGTTATAATAAGCGCAGATGGTTACATTGTAACAAATAATCATGTAATTGCAGGGGCTGATAAAATTGAAGTTGTTTTAAATAATAAAAAATCTTACGAAGCTAAAATTATTGGTACAGACCCAAGCACTGATGTTGCATTAATTAAAATTAACGAAGAAAGTTTACCTTATTTAAGTTATGGAAATAGCGAAACAATTAAAATAGGTGAATGGGTTTTGGCAGTTGGTAATCCTTTTAATTTAGAAAGCACAGTTACTGCAGGTATTATTAGCGCTAAAGGAAGAAATAATATATTAGACAATTCTAAACGACCCATTGAATCATTTATTCAAACAGATGCGGCTGTTAATCCTGGTAATAGTGGCGGAGCATTAGTAAATACAAACGGAGATTTAGTTGGTATAAATACAGCAATTGCTAGTAATAATGGCGCTTATCAAGGCTACTCGTTTGCTGTGCCTGTAAACATTGTGAAAAAAGTTGTTAGCGATTTAATTGAGTTTGGCACTGTGCAACGTGCATATATTGGTGTAAGTATAAGAGATATTGATAGTAAATTTGCAAAAGAAAAAGGAATATCTCAACTAAATGGCATTTATGTTAATGGTATTGCTGATGGAGGTAGTGCTTTTTTTGGTGGCATGCAGTTAGGGGATATAATTACAAAAATTCAAAATGTAAACGTTGCAACTTATAGCGCAATGCAAGAACAATTAAGTAAATATAGGCCTGGAGATAAAATTACTGTAACTGTAATTAGAGATAATAAAGAAAAAGAATTAAATCTTACTTTAAAATCGTTAAACAATACAACTAAATTAATTAAGAAAAGCGAACTTGTAAAATCAAATATTAGCGCTTTAGGAGCAGATTTTTCGGAGGTTGATGTAGAGATTTTAAGGCAATTAAGATTAAACAATGGAGTAAGAGTTGAAAAATTATATAATGGCAAATTAGCGCAAGTAGGCATTAAAGAAGGTTTTATTATAACAAGTATTGATAGAAAAAAAGTTAGTACACCTAAAGATGTTGAAACTATTATGGCAGATAAAACGGGGATAATTACTTTACAAGGTTATTACCCAAATGGATTAGGGATTACTTACCAGTTTGATTTAAAATAAATGTAATTGATTTAAAGAAAGGGATTAAATTTAATAAGTTTAATCCTTTTTTAATTTTCTATAAACTTAAAGTCAAGCTTAGTTATTATTTCAAACGTTTCGCCGGCTTCTTTCATTTCTATATCTTCATTATCAAATTGCCATTCAACTTTTAATGAATTTTTTATGTTATGTATTTTAGAAATTGTAATAAACATATCTAAAAAACATTTCGCGCTACTTGAATTGTAATAATTTAAATTAAAATTTAATGAACTCGCTTTGTTTTCGTTTATTAAATTAAGCAGTTTAGGAATAAAACTTTCAAAGAAGAAAACAGAATCTTCAGGGGTGCAATCTCCTTCAAAATAAACACATTTATTTTTTTCATCATAAATTATTGAAGGTGTATTACGTGTTTTATCTTTTATAATTTGTACCATACTAACTTACGCAAGTTACACATTTTTTAGGTTGCTTTTTTAAAATTTTATTAATTATTTATTAATTTGTTGTTAATTTTTATGGGTTAAAATAACTTTTTGAGCCATTTATAACACCTATAACTTTGCTTTGAATGTTTGTGTTTAATAAATGTGAATTGTTTGATAATGAAGCATTGTATTCTTTATCATAATCAAAACTTTCATCTTGGCTAAAAATAGTAAGATTTGCATCACTATTTATTTCTAAAGTTGGGATTTCTAGACCAAGTATTTTACGAGGATTAATTGTTAACGAATCAATTACTTTAGATAAATCTTTTTCTTTGTATTTTTCTAATAAATTTGGTATTGCGGTTTGTATTTGAATGGCTCCAAATTCAGCTAAATCAAATTCTAATTCTTTACTTTCGGTATCATGCGGACAATGATCGCTAACAATAACATCAATTATTTCAGATTCAATTGCATTTTTAAGAGCCGTTACATCTTTTTTAGTTCTTAAAGGTGGGTTAAGTTTTAAATTACTGTTAAATTCAACTAATTCGTTATCGTCTAACACTAAATTAATTGCACTTACACCGCAAGTTATATTTAATCCATTTGCTTTTGCTTTTTTAATAAGCTCTATGCTTCCTTTTGTGCTAATGTTGTTAATGTGGAGTTTGCCGCCTGTTTCTTCTAAAATACTTATGTTTCTTGCTAGCATAATTTCTTCGGCAAAGGCAGGCATCCCTTTTAAACCTAATTTTGTTGAGGCTTCACCTTCATTCATTTGTCCGCCATGGCTTAAAGATTCATCATTGCAATGTAAAAGTATTAAACTATTTATATTGTTAGCGTATTGTAGCGCTCTATAAACATTTCCTGCATCTTTAATAGGATGCTTATAATCACTAAATGCAACAGAGCCACTCAATTTCATATCATACATTTCTGATAATTCTTTACCATTACTATTCACAGTAACCGTTCCTAGTGGATAAACATTTGTTATTTTGTTTTTAGTATTGTTTAATACGTATTCAATTTGAGCCTTATTGTTAAATTGAGGTTGATTATTGCTGTGTATTGCAATTCCTGTAAAACCTCCTGAAGCTGCGGTTTTAATTAAACTATTTAAAGTTTCTTTATGTTCAAATCCTGGTTCGCCAGATGTTGCTAACATATCAAACCAACCAATAGAAAGAAGTAAGTTTTTACCCGTTACTAATTTTAAATTTGAATTTTCTGATATGTTTTTTTTAATATCTACAATTTTGCCCCCTTCTATTAATACATCAACTGTTTTGTTATTAAAGCTTGATGTAGGACACACAATTTTTATTTGTTTTAATAAAATACTCATTTTAATAATCGTATAATTAATGATTCAATTAGGATAAAAAACACACTTAAAATTAAAAATAATTTCCAAAGTTTAAAAGTGTTTTGAGAATTTAAAGTTGCGCTAACATTTTCGGTGTTTTCAAGGTTAAATAAATGAATGTTTTTTTGATTTAATTGTAAAATTTCATTTTGTAATTCATCAACTCTATAAAAATTTAAATCGCTTTCTGTTTTATTAAAATTAAATGCAATTGCTCCAATTATACTATCTTTTGTATTAATTGTATAATAACCAGGGTTAAGGTTTAAATTTCTAATGTAAATTTGTTTTTTTGTTTCAATAAGTTTAAATTCTGGTATAAACTCAAATTTACTACCAATTTGTTTAATTAATGGAGGGGTTTCTAATTTATTAAAATCAAAATTTGTTTCAATGGTTACATTATTATCTAACGTGTAAAATAAAGGCTGTTGCTTTAAACTACTAAAACACATTTTATAAAATATAGGAACAAATAAAGCGTGCTTACTAAAGTTGCTGTTTTTTGTGTTTAATGGTGTGCAAAATAAGTATTGAGGAAATTTTTGATTTTTATTTCGTATTAATATTGGTGCATTGTTTTGAGCAATAATTAAGTTTTCATAATTACTTTTTATATTAGAATTTAAAGTAAAAAAAGTATTGAAATTAGGTAAATTCATTTGATTGTTTGTTTTCTCAAAAACACCATCAAAAAAATCGCTTCTAGTTTCTATAATTTCAGCTTTTGATGTTAGAGTGTCTTTTTTTGAAAATGTTGGTAACAAACAATTTTGTAATAACATGTTATAATTTTCAATTTTACAATTTTCATTTGGAATAATAATTAAACTACCTTTTTCGTTTATAAACTGAGATATTTCAGATAATAAACCACTCGAAATATTTTCTAGTTCATTTAAAATTAAAATATTACACTGTTTTATCGCTGTATAATTAATGTTTTTTTCATTATATTCTTGATAATTAAACAAACTATCAACTCCAAATAATGATTTTAACGCAACAGAATTTTGCTCGTTATTATTAATAGATATAACTTTAATTAAAGGAGTTGAATTAAATGTAAAATATAACTCGTCATCAAATGTTATAGGATAATCTTCTAGTTTAATTTTACAATAATTATATCCATTGTTTTTACTTTCAAACGTAAATACTTTTTCTGTTTTACTATTTTGTGCAATACTATAACTATTAATTGCAATTTGTATATTATTAATAAATAACTTTGCAGTACCGCTTTCAATAACGTTATCTCCATTGTTTTTAATTATTACATGTAATTTTTGAATTATGCCTTTTTGTTGAATAGGCGTTTCAAACCAACACGAATCAATAAAAATATTATTTGTTTTTTGTGGAGTAAATGGAATAAAATTAATGTTAATTGTACTATCTGTTTTAATTTCTGGCTTTATAAATGTACTTTTTTGAAAATCGCTTAAATAATAAATTATTTTGTTTTCATTTGCGCCAGAATTTAAAAATTCTGTTTGTCTATTAAGTATTTGATGTGTTTTTTTTGTTGCCGAACTTATTTTTAATTCATCTATTGCTGAAATAGCATCTTCTTTGGTTAAAAAGCGTTGGTGTTTACCCTCAAAATCATTTGTAATTATTTGTATTTTATCGTTTTCATTTAAAGATTTTATTATTTCGCGTGCTTTGTTTTTTTCAATTTCAAAAATAGGCCCTTGTTTAGATAAGTTATTTGTACTAAAAGAATTATCTATATAAATACTAATAAATTTTTTACCTGCATTTACTTTTGTGTTCCTATCTTGTATAAATGGTTGAGCAAATGCTATTATTAAGCATGCAATTGCTAAGCATCTGCAACAAAGTATAATTATTTCTTTTAATCTTGATTTTGATTTACTTTGATGCTGAATATCTTTAAGTAATTTAACGTTAGTAAAGTATATTTTTTTATACTTTCTAAAATTAAATAAATGTATAATAATTGGAACAGTAACTGCCAATAATCCCCATAAAACGCTAGGATATACAAATTGCATCGAGTTTAAATTTACGAACTTAAATAAAACTAATAAAATTATAATTTAATACATTTAAACAATTTATCCTAAAAAATGAATAAATTTGCCTATGAATTCTGCAATTGCAACTATTGGAAAAACTTTAAGTTTAGTTGCCGTACTTACTTTAACGGTATTAAATTATTTTTATAATTGGCTTAACTTTTCAGAAGTTGTACTTATTCAATTATTTATTGGTGTTTTATACATGTTTTTTTCATGTGCCGAATACCTTAATAACAGCTTAAAAGCTGATGTTCCAGTTAATAGATTCGCCTATTTTCCAAACTCTTTTTATATGATTAAAACGCTTAAAGTTGGAATTTTTTTAATGTTTGGTGCAATGTTATTAACAACAACAAGTAAAATAAGTTATTTAGCTACAATATGTTTTATTGTAGGTGCTACAGAGTTAGTTGTAATGGCAGTTTTACATTTAAAAAAATTGTGTTACGTTAGTTTTTTAGCTAATTACATTATTATTGCTGGTGTTAAGGTTAATAAATTATTTGCTCATCAAATTAAATTAACAGAGTTTAGGCACGATATATTTCACTTTGTTAAAAAAGATAATTCTGTTTTACAATTAAATTTAGATTTTGTAAACGATAAACAAAAGTTTAAAGAACAAATAAAAGATTGGTTAGTTGCTAATAATGTTGCAATTAGTCAAGAATCAAAAGAAAAACTTTTAATTAAATAAATCTAAACTTCTACAAATTACTAAGTAAAGTGATAATAATGCAACAAATGTTGAGATTGTTATTTTTATTGATTTGAAAGATTGTTTTAAAAGTTTAGTTAAAAGCATAGTTAAAAGTATAATTACGCTTACTATTAAAATTTGACCTACTTCTAAGCCTAAATTAAAATATAATAAAGGTAAAATTATGTTTTCTTCTTTTCCTAACATATTTTTTAATAAGTAAGAAAATCCTAGGCCATGTATTAATCCAAACAAAGCAGTTAATCCAAAAATATAATAGTTTGATTTTGGTTCTTTATTAATGTTTATTATATTAATTAAGGCTGTAATTAAAATACTCAAACTTATTAGTAATTCAATTTGTATTTGAGGTATAATTACAATGTTGTATGTTGATAATGCTAAAGTTATAGTATGTCCAATCGTAAATGCAGAAATTAGTATAAACAACTGCTTAAATTGAATTGATTTAAAGCAAAAAACTAATAAACTAACAAAGAGGATATGGTCATAACCATTTAAATCTAAAATGTGTGTTAGTCCCGTTGAAAACCAAAGCCAAAAGTCTATCATTATTTTGTAAATTTATGCAAAAATTTATTTAAAAATTTGCTTTTAATAATGATTCTGAAAAAACTCAAATTAAAATATTTATTGTACTCAATATGTGTGTTTATATCTTTAGGAAGCACAAAAGTTAAACATCCATTTTATTTTAGTTTTACTGATTTTGAATATAATCAAAACGAAAAATCATTACAAGGTAATGTAAAATTATTTATTAATGATTTAGAAGTAGCTTTAAAAAATCAAATTAATAAGAAAATAGACTTAATAAAAGTAACTGATACTTTGCTTGTTAACAAAGCGTTACATCAATTTATAAGTAAAAATTTTAGTGTTAGTGTAAATAATTTAATTTTAAAATCAAATTTTATAGGTTTCGAAAAAGAAAACGATGTAATGTATTTATATATCGAATATTTAAATTGCCCAACTCCTAAAAATATAAGTTTTATAAATACATTTTTATATAATGAACTTGAAACTCAAACAAATTTTATTTCTTTTAAAGTTGATAATGAAAAAAAAACTATTAAATTAGTTAAGCCAGATAAATTTGGTCAATTTAATTTTTAAAAATAAAATATAAATTTACAAGGTATATGAAAAAGAGTTTTTTAAATTTTGTAGTGTGCTTATTACTTTGCCTTAAACTTAATGCGCAAAAAAATAACACTATATCTAGCTCAGTTGATAAACCTTTAATACAAAAGTCAGAAACGTTTTCTGCTTTAAAGTTTAGAAACATCGGCCCTGCTGTAACTTCGGGTAGAGTTATAGATATTGCTGTTAATCCAAAAAATTATAGCGAGTGGTATATTGCTGCTGCATCTGGTGGAGTGTTTAAAACTACAAATGCAGGTGTAACTTTTGATCCTGTTTTTGATAATGCAAGTGCTTATTCAATTGGATGTTTAGCCATAGATAATAATAATACAAATATAATTTGGGTTGGTTCAGGCGAAAACAATAATCAACGTGCAGTAGGTTATGGCGACGGAATATATAAAAGTGAAGATGCCGGTAAATCTTTTAAAAATGTTGGTTTGTCAAAATCTGAACATATCGGAATGATATCTATTCACCCAAATAACAGCGAAATTGTTTATGTTGCTGCTTATGGTCCTGTATGGAGTGCTGGAGGAGAAAGAGGAATTTATAAAACAACAGATGGTGGTAAAACTTGGAAACAAATTTTATTTGTTAGCGATAATACAGGGTTTAATGAAATTCATATTAATCCTTCAAATCCTGATGTTTTATATGCTTGTGCTCATCAACGTAGAAGGCATGAATGGACATATATAAGTGGAGGACCAGAAAGTGCAATTTATAAATCAACAGATGGTGGTGCAAATTGGATAAAACTTACTAACGGTTTACCAGTTGGAGATGTTGGACGTATAACAATTTCAATTCCAAAATCCAATCCCGAAATTATTTATGCAATGTGCGAAGGAAACGAAAACGGAGGTTTTTTTAAGAGTACCGATTTTGGGGCAAGCTTTAGTAAACAAAGTTCTAAAACAACAGCCGGAAATTATTATCAAGAAATATTTTGTGATCCAATAAATAGCGAAAAAATTTATTTAATGGATACCTATGCAACTGTTACAACAGATGGAGGCAAAACATTTAAAAATTTAGGGGAAAAAGATAAACATGTAGATAATCATGCAATTTGGATAAATCCTAAAAACACTAATCATATGTTAATAGGTTGCGATGGAGGATTATATGAATCGTTTGATGGTGCAAGTTCTTGGAGGTATTTTCCTAATTTGCCAATTACACAATTCTATCGTGTTTGTGTAGATAATTCAAAACCATTTTATAATATTTATGGTGGCACACAAGATAATAACACACTTGGCGGACCTTCACGCACAAAAAGCTCAAATGGAATTATAAACTCAGATTGGTTTGTAACTACTGGTGGCGATGGATTCCAGCCAAGGGTAGATCCATTAGAACCTAATATTATTTATAGCGAAAGCCAGTATGGCGGTTTAGTTAGATTTGATAAAAAAACAGGAGAAAATGTAAGTATTAAGCCAACAGAAAAAGAAGGTGAAGCAGCTTATCGTTTTAATTGGGATGCCCCGTTAATTATAAGTAATTTTGATAATAAACGTTTATATTTTGCTGGAAGTAAAGTTTTTCGTTCAGACAACAGAGGTGATTCATGGGAAGTAATTAGCCCTGAATTATCAAGAGGATTAGATAGAAATAAATTTCCGGTAATGGGAAAAGTATGGAGTGTTGATGCAGTAGCTAAAAATCAGAGTACAAGTATTTTTGGGAATATTACAACTTTAAGCGAATCCCCTAAAAATCAAAATTTAATTTACGCAGGTACTGATGATGGTTTAATTCAAGTAACAACTGATGGTGGAAAAAGTTGGTCTAAAATAGACAATATTAACGGAGTGCCTCAAATTATGGCGGGTACTTTTAAAATGCAACCTTTAGTAAATTTTATATATGCTTCGCAACACGATGAAAATAAAGTTTATGCAGTATTTAATAACCATAGGCAAGGAGATTATAAACCTTATTTAATGATGAGTACAGATAAAGGAAAAACTTGGATTAACATTGCAAACAATTTACCCGAAAAAGGTTCTGTTTATTCGTTTGTAGAAGATCATAAAAATAAAGAATTGCTTTTTTGTGGAACAGAATTTGGTTTTTACTTTAGCTTAAATGCAGGTAAAAATTGGGTTAAGTTAACTAACGGTTTGCCAGAAAGTATATGTATTAAAGATATTGCAATACAAAAAGATGAAAATGACATTGTACTTGCAACTTTTGGTAGAGGTTTTTATGTGTTAGATAATTATTCTCTTTTACAAACAATTAAAGAAGAAGATTTAACTAAAGAAAGTATGATTTTTCCTGTAAAAAATGGTTTAATGTTTTTCGAATCGTCACCATATAATCACAGGGGTAAATCTTTTCAAGGCGCATCGTTTTATACAGCTCCAAACCCAGAAATTGGTGCAACATTTTATTTTTCTTTAAATAAAAATTATAAATCAATTAAAGATAAACGTAAAGAAATTGAAAAAGAAAAAATTAAAAATAATAAAGATGTATTTTATCCAACTATAGATAGTTTAAGACTGGAAGATGAAGAAATTACACCAACCGTTTTTATTGTTGTATCAGATGAAAATGGCAACGAAGTTAGAAAACTAAAAACTCCAACATCTAAAGGAATACATAAAATTGTATGGGACGGACATTATAATTTAAGTACACCAACAAGTTTTTATGTACCTGATACTGAAAATCCGTATTATACACCCGATAGAGGAATGCCAGCAATTCCAGGAAAATATTTTGCCCAACTTTATGAAATTAAAAATGGAAAATCAATGGCTTTTGGAGATAAAATTGAGTTTAAAATGAACGAACTTAATTTAAATACTTTACCAACTAAAAGTAAACAAGAAAGTAATGAGTTTAACAAAAGCTTAACAGAATTTAGAAGAGTTGTTTTAGGCACAAACGAATTTGTAGAAGGTATAAAAACTAAAATTAAATATTTAAATTATGCTGTAATTACAGGAAATACAAATGCTTTTAGCTTAACTGAGGATATTGCACTTGCAGAGAAAAAAATAAAAGCATATGATTTAAAAATGGTTGGAGATAATACACTTGCTAAACGAGAATTTGAAAAACTAGATGGTTTAATTTATGTTATAGAAGATATAGTGTATTGGAGCTGGAACCAAAGCTATGGTACAACACAAGCTCAAGCAGATAGATTAATTCGTGCTAAAAAAGAATTTGAAATTGTTTATAATCAAGTTTTAGAATTAAAATTATTAATTGAAAATATTGAACAAAAAGCCGAAGCTATTAAATTACCAATTACTCCAGGCAGATTACCTAAATTAAAATAATTTTTATTTTATAACTTAATTCCAACCACGCATACATCATCTACTTGATCTAAATTGCCTCTCCAATTTTCAAAGCGTTCTAAAAGTAATTGCTTTTGTTCTTTCAATTGTAAATGCGCATTGTTAGTTAATAATTCTTTTAATGGTTTATATTTAAATTTTTTGCCTTTTTCTCCTCCAAATTGATCAGCAAAGCCATCTGTAAATAAAAACAACATGTCGTTTTTATTTAATTTAATTTTATGTGTTGTAAAAGGAAAAGGATTATCAGTTTTACCTATTGCTTGTTTATCTGGTTTAATTTCTTTTGTTTCTGACTGACTAATGTACCATAAAGGATTATTTGCTCCAGCCCAATTAATTTCAAGGGTTTCCATGTTTATAGACAGTAGTGAAATATCCATCCCATCTTTTACTTCTTTTTCGCTTTTAGAAAAAGTATCTACAATTAATTCTCTTGTTTTATCTAAAATTTTGCCAGGGTCAGTAAACCCAAACTCTAACAAAGATCTATTAAGTGCATTACTACACAATACACTTCCCATTGCGCCTGGTACACCATGTCCGGTACAATCAGCAACAGCTAAAAACAATAAATTATTTTTTTTCTCTAACCAATAAAAATCACCAGCAACTATATCTTTTGGTTTATAAAAAACAAAGCTATTTAAAGCATACTCTTTAAAATATTTTTCTGAAGGCAAAATGGCCTCTTGTAAAGTTCTTGCATAATTAATACTATCTGTAATTTCCTTTTTTTGAACGGTTAATTCTGCATTTATTATATTAATAGTTTCGTTTTTAGATTTTATTATTTTTATTTTTTTAATAGAGTTTATTACGGCATAAATTAATATTAGCAATACAATTACAATCCCAAATATTATATAATTTTTTCGTTTACTTTTTTCTTTAGCTATTAATTTTTCTCGTTCAACAATCTCTTTTTGTTCAGCTAATCTTTTATCAATTTCGTATTTACTTTCTTGCCTTAATAAGGCTTTAGTTTGTTCTTCATTTTCTAATTTGTTTTTTGCGTAGATGTAGTTTTTTAAATAATAATAGCTACTGTCTTTATTTTTAGTTAATTCAAAAAAATTATACAATTTCCAATATAAGTTATAAATTTCACTTTTAGCGTTTATGCTTTTTGAAATTTGAAGTGCATTTTGATAATTGGTATAGGCTTCTTTAGTTTTTCCTTTTTTCATTTCAATATCCGAAAGCCCCCAAACTCCATATATCATACCAAACTTATTATTAACCGATTTATTTAAATTATACGACTGTAAATAATATTTGTAACTCGAATCTAATATTGATTGACGTGGCGAACTCCTTTCAAATAATGTTTGATAGGTGTCGCCTAAATTTATACTAGCAATGGCTTGACCAATTACATCACCACATTTTTTAAATTCACTGAGTGTTTTAGAGAAATAATATAATGCAGAGTTTAAAGAGCCTGTTTCAATTTGAATATTACCAATACTATTGTACGATATAGCCAACTCTCTATTGTATTGAATGTTTTTGTTAAATTGTTGTGAAATGCCGATGTGATTTTTTGCTTTGGCATAATCTTTTAATTTATAATATAGTTTGCTTAAACGGTTATGAATTTGAATTAAACCAATTGTATCATTTAATTTTTCATATAATGCTAAGCTTTTAAAAAAATATTTTGAAGTTTTACTGTAGTCGCCTAAGTCGTAATAATCATTTCCTAGCATTAAGAATGTAAATGCTACATGATTATTTGTTTGTTTGTTTTTATTAATGTTTTTTAAAGCTTGTTGATGAAATATTAATGCACTATCATAATTACTTTTATGCCAATAAACATAACCTAAAAAATTATTTGTTATTATTTTTTCATCATCATTTAATTTGTTAAGTATATTGGCCTGATTAAGGTGAAATAATGCTAAAGGATAATTACTAATACTTTCATAATACGCTCCTAAATAATTATGAGCTTTAATTTTATTTGCTGTTTTTGAAGATTTTGTTTCGAGTACTAAACTATCTATAGTTTTAGTATTAACATTAATTAAAAATTTATAAAAATCATGTTCGGCATTTACTATTAGTACACATAAATTAAAAATAAATATAATTTGAAGCCTAAGTTTTCTAAGTGGTTTTATGGTTTCTGTTAAGTACATTTATTTTTTTATTTGCCAATTTACTAATTTTAAAACTATTAATTTGGCTGTTAAATTTTTAATATACTCATTTTTGTTTGTTTTAATATAAATTATAATAAAATTTAGACGAATTAAAATCTAAATATGTTTAGTTTGTTTTTAAAACGAGATGTACTTATATATAAATGATATTTGTAAAATTTATTAAGAATTTACATTTTTATTTTTCAACAAATTAAAGCACTTTTATTTTTTATTGTTTCTTTATAACTCAAATAAAATAATAACGAAATGGAATTGTGGAATAATTATAAAACATCGGTTTGCAGTTTCAATACTTTTGATAATTATTTTAATAAACAACAAGAAATTGAATGTTTAAAAAATGAAACTGTTAATTTATCTCCATTCATAGTTTCAGCAAATTCAGGAAATGGCGTAACGCATTTAATGCACGCAATTTGTAACAAGTGGATTAACGAAAATAAAAATATTTATTACATTAAAAGTCAAACCTTATGCTACTTTATTAAAAAAATTAAAACACAAACAGAGTTAAATAATTTCAAAGCCCAACTATTAAATTACGATTTAATTGCAATAGATAACATTGAATATTTTTACAAGAAAACAAAAACTTTAAAGAACTTTATTTTTGAGTTGTATAATAAGTGTAATGAAAGGAGAATACCTATAATTTTTGGATGTAGTAATCCTAATAAAGATTTTACTAAAACAAAATCTAATTTGAAATCATTTAATTTAAAACAAATTGAGTTAAAGCCATTAAACGGATTTGATGTATTTAATCTTTTAAAAAACCTTTGCGAGCATGAAACTCTAATACCTGATAATTTAATATATGTAATTTCAAATTACAATGGAACAGCTCAAGAATACATAAATTGTTTAATTTCTATTAGATTTAAAAGTAAATTAGATGGAATTGATTTAAAAGATTTAAGTTCTGATGATATCGAAAATCAATTTAACATTAAAAAATATTTCAAAAAACAACAATTCAGAAAATGTTTACATAAAATGCAATTTGAGTTCCCTGAAAAAGTAATTAATAAATTTTAATAAATTAATTTATGTAAATAAAGAAGAGATTCTTTATACTATTTTTTTGATTTTAATACCTTTTTAGTAAAAAATTTATGTGGTCTCGACGAGAATCGAACTCATATCAAAAGTTTAGGAAACTTCTATTCTATCCATTGAACTACGAGACCAATTAATTTACAAATTTAAATGTTTCGTTTATTAATTCAAATGGAATTATATAAATATTATATATTTAGTATAAATATTACTCATATTACATTAAACAACATTCTTAAAATATTAGTACCTTTATTTTTTATTTATGCAATTAATCGACGGAAAAAAAATTTCAATTCAAATTCAAGAGCAAATTGCTTTAGAAGTTAAGCAAATGTTACTAGCAGGGAAAAAGCAACCTCATTTAGCCGCTGTTTTAGTTGGTAATGATGGAGGAAGCGAAACATATGTTGCAAATAAAATTAAAACTTGCGAAAAAGTTGGCTTTAAATCTACTCTTATTCGTCATCCAGAATATGTAACAGAAGAAAAATTATTACAAACAGTTATTGATTTAAATAATAATAATGACGTTGATGGATTTATAGTTCAATTGCCTTTACCCCGTCATATTAACGAACAAAAAGTATTAGAAACTATTTTGCCAAGTAAAGATGTTGATGGCTTTCATCCAATTAATGTTGGACGTATGGTGCTCAATTTGCCCTGTTATGTAAGCGCAACTCCTTATGGCATTGTTCAACTTTTAGAAAAATATAACATACAAACATCAGGTAAAAATTGTGTAGTTATTGGCCGTAGTCACATTGTTGGTTCGCCAATGAGTATTTTAATGGCAAAAAATACTTCGTTAGGCAATTGTACAGTTACGCTTTGCCACAGTAAAACAGAAAATTTAATTAATCATACAAAACAAGCTGATATTATTATTTGTGCGCTTGGTAGCCCCGAATTTTTAAAAGCAGATATGGTAAAAGAAGGGGTTGTTGTTATTGATGTTGGTACTACGCGTGTTGAAAGTACAAGTGCTAAAAATGGTTTTGTGTTAAAAGGTGATGTTAAGTTTGACGAAGTTGCTCCTAAATGCAGCTTTATAACTCCTGTACCAGGTGGAGTTGGACCAATGACTATTGCAAGCCTTCTAAAAAACACATTATTAGCTGCTAAAAAAGAAATTTACTCTTAAGATTTATTTTTATTCTTTTTAAATTTTATTTAATACTTTAAAATTTAGTTTTAATTTTAACATAATGATTAAAAAAATTACAATTATACTTGTAGTAGTTTTTGTTTGTAAATTATACGCGCAAACAACTTTTCCTACTAATGGCGCACCATATAATCCGCATACTGTATATGCTTTTATTAATGCAAATTTATTTGTTGATTATGAAACAAATATTACTAATGCAAGTTTACTAGTAAAAGATGGTAAAGTAATTGATGCTGGTAAAAATATTAATATTCCTAAACATGCAATAGTGTACGATTTAAGTGGAAAATATATCTACCCATCTTTTATAGATTTATATAGCAATTATGGAATTGGTGAAATTAGTTCTTCAAAATCTATAAACAATAACCCTCAAACTATTTCAAATTATAAAGGTGCATATGGCTGGAATCAAGCTATAAAGTCAGATATTGATGCTTCAAAATTATTTCAACACAATAAAGATAAAGCATTCGAATTAATTAATAATGGAATAGGATTAGTGTTAACCTCAAACAAAGATGGAATTGTTAGAGGAAGTGGTGTTTTGGCAATGCTAAATTGCAACCAAAACGAAAATGAAAGTATTGTGTTAGATAAAGCAGCAGCTTTTTACTCGTTTAATAAAGGTAGTTCATCTCAAAATTACCCCAGTTCATTAACAGGAGCAATTGCTTTATTAAGACAAACTTATTATGACGCGCAATGGTATAAAAATTTAATTAATAAAACAGAATATAATATTAGTTTGGAGTGTTTTAATCAGCTTCAAAATTTACCAGCAATATTTGAAGCTAACGATAAATTTAATGCAATAAGAGCAAACAAAGTTGCACTTGAGTTTAATCAAAAATATATTATTAAGGGTGGAGGTAACGAATACCAAAGATTAGAAGACATTGCACAGTTAAATTCTACTTTTATTTTACCTTTAAATTTTCCAGAAGCTTATGATGTTAGCGATATATTAGATGCAGATAATATTACTTTAACCGATTTAAAACATTGGGAGCTTGCACCCTCTAACCCTGCATTTTTAGAAAAACAAAATATTAATTTTTGTTTTACCGCTTACGATTTAAAAGATAAAAAATTATTTTTACCCAATGTAAGAAAAGCTATTAAAAATGGATTATCAGAAAAAATGGCTCTTAAAGCTTTAACTCACAATCCTGCAACGTTAATTAATTGTTCTAATAAAGTAGGAGCTTTAAAATCTAATTATATCGCCAATTTTTTTATCTCAAATAAATCTGTATTTGAAGATGATTGTGAAATTATACAACATTGGATAAATGGTCAATCCTACATTAATAAAGATTTATCGCCTATCGAAATAGCAGGAAAATACGAGTTAAAATTTAATTCAAATTTATTTAAAGTTACAATTCAAAATAATAAAGCTAAAAGTGTAGTTTTAATTGATACATCAAAAAAATTATTTAATGTTAATTTAAAAAACAACTTGATTCATTTTTCTTTTAAAATTGACAGTTTAAAAAATTATAGAGCAATTGGTAATTATAATAAAACCAATAAATCTATAACAGGTAAAATAGAAAATGAAATAGGAGATTCTTTCGATTTTAATTTAAATTTTGTAGATACTGTAACAAGCGATAAACCTAAAGCTGCAGTTTCAAAAATTAATCCTCTCGATTATAAAAAAATAACTTACCCGTTTAATGCATTTGGAATTGGAACTAACGAACAAGGTAATGCCAATATTTATTCGCAACTAAAAAAACGAAATAATAATGTATTGTTTAAAAATGCTATTGTGTGGACAAATGAAACTGATAGTATTTTAAATGGATATGACGTATATATTTCTGATGGTAAAATTGTTCGCATTGCTAAAAATATTGATGTTTTACCTTTAGCAAATGTTAAGGTAATAGATGCAACTGGTAAACATTTAACTCCGGGCATTATAGATGAACATAGCCACATCGCTTTAACTTGGGGTGTTAACGAAGGTACACAAGCAAGTAGCGCCGAGGTTAGAATGGGTGATGTTATTAATCCAGATGATATAAACATTTATCGTCAATTAGCTGGAGGAGTTACAACATCGCAATTGTTGCACGGTTCGGCAAACCCAATTGGCGGACAAAGTGTATTAATAAAACTTAGGTGGGGTTTAAATGCTGATGATATGAAGTTTGCAAATGCCGATGGTTTTATAAAATTTGCTTTAGGTGAAAATGTAAAACAAAGTTGGATACCAGATTATGCTAATATGCGTTTTCCACAAACACGTATGGGTGTAGAGCAAGTTTATAACGATTATTTTACACGTGCAAAAGAATACAATAAAAATTGGAATAATTTTAATAATTCTACCGAAAAAAATAAAATTGCTCCTCGAAAAGATATTGAACTAGATTGCGTTGCCGAAATTTTAAATAAAAAAAAATTTATTACCTGCCATAGTTATGTGCAAAGTGAAATTAATATGCTAATGCATGTTGCTGATAGTTTTAATTTTAAAGTAAATACGTTTACTCATATTTTAGAAGGTTACAAAGTGGCAGATAAAATGAAAAAACATAACACTAATGCCAGTACGTTTGCCGATTGGTGGGCATATAAAAATGAAGTTATGGATGCAATTCCTTATAACGCTGCTATACTAACAAACATGGGAGTAATTACTGCAATTAACAGCGACGATGCAGAAATGGCCCGCCGCTTAAATCAAGAAGCTGCTAAAACTATTAAATATGGAAATATTAGCGAGGTTGAAGCTTTAAAAATGGTAACTCTTAATCCGGCTAAAATGTTGCATATAGACAATGAGGTAGGAAGTATTAAAGTTGGTAAATCGGGCGATTTAGTATTGTGGAATAATAACCCTTTAAGTGTTTACGCAAAACCCGAACTTACATTAATTGATGGCATAACTTATTTTGATAAAACTGAAAATCAAAAATTAATAGAAGAAGTTAAACTAGAACGTGCAAGAATTATTGCTTTATTGCTTGATGCTAAAAAATCTGGTGCTAAAACAAGTAAATATTCAAGTAAAACACAAAGAAATTACCATTGCAATACCTTAAATGGCGTATCAGAAGAAATTACAGGCGAACGTTAATTTATTTAATTATGAAAAAAATTTTATTTATAAAACTAATTTGTTTTTGCTTTTTAATTAAAGCACAAAAAACATATACTAACATTGCTTTGCTTGGAGGTTTTGCTCACATTGGAAATGGAAAAGTAATTGAAAATAGTTTAATTACTATAAAAGGAAGCAAAATTGAAACCGTTCAAAATGCTACAGGAATTAAAATTAATCCTTCAGCTTTTGACACTGTTATTTACATAAATGGCAAACATGTTTACCCAGCATTTATTAATGTAAATAATGTGCTTGGCTTGCATGATGCTGAAGCCGTTAAAGCCACAAGAGATTTTAATGAAGTTGGAATTTTTAATCCACACATTAGAGCTTGTATTGCTTATAACACAGATAATTTAATAATACCAACAGTAAAAACCAACGGCGTTTTATATACACAAGTTACCCCTCGTGGTGGTGTAATTTCTGGCTCATCAAGCATTATGGCTTTAGAGGGATGGAATTGGGAAGATGCATTATTAAAAGCAGATGATGGCATTCACTTAAATTTTCCGAAAACAATAATACAAAAATGGGCCGATGATGATAAACATTTTCAAGAATCTAATAAAAAATATATTGAAGAACTTCAACAATTAAATGAATTTTTTAACGATGCTTTCGCCTATTATAATGAAGTTAATCCTTCAGAAAAAAACATAAGATTAGAAGCCATGAAACCAATTTTTGCGGGTAAAGCAAATTTATATATTCATGCAGATAAAGCTAAAGATATTTTAAATGCCATAAATTTTTGTGAAAAATACAAATGTCCTAAACTTGTTATTGTTGGCGGTAAAGAATCTTATAAAATTACTAAAGTATTAAAAGAAAAAAATATTGCAGTAATGTTAAACAGAGTAAATGATTTACCAGATTCGCCAGATAATGATGTTGATTTAATAAATAAATTGGCTAGTTATTTACATAAAGATTCAGTATTATTTTGCTTTCAGTTAGAGGGCGATATGGAAGCTATGCAAAGCAGAAATTTACCTTTTAATGCTGGTGTTGCGGTTGCAAATGGTTTAGATAAAGAAGCAGCAATTAGCGCGTTAAGTTATAATACTGCAAAAATTATAGGTGTAAATAATTTAATAGGTACAATTGAAGAAGGAAAGTTAGCATCTTTTTTTGTAAGCAATGGCGATGCATTGGATATTAAAACACACCAAATTGTACTTGCGTATATAGCAGGTAAACCAATTAATTTAATTAACCGTCAGTTTGAATTGTACCAAAAATATAAAACCAAATTTGGGTTAAAATAAAAATTATCACTAATTTTAAATGTAAAAAAGTACATAATGATTTTGAATGCATACAGGTAATATAATTGAAATTATCACAGAAATATATTCAGATTAACTAAACAAAAAATTATGAATAAACTTTTTTATTTACTATCCGTTATGTTTTTGCTTCTTTCTTGCGCAAAACCTGAGCATAAAATTAGAGTAAAAAATGATTACACAGAAGATATAAATTCGTTAGCAGTTGGTGATGCAATTTTTGATAAAACTAAAATGGGAACAACTACTCAATATAAACCAATAGATAAGGGCACTTTTAGTATTGATGGCCGTACTTCCACAAGTATAATTACAGGTACTGGAAAAATTAGAGGCAGAGGTAAACATTTTTGGACTTTAACATTTAACCAGTCAGGCAAAATTTCAATAAATGAAGATAAATAATGTTTATAAACCTACTATTTTAACAGTCTCTCTCTCGTCCTCGTTTAGCGCAGCGTAACGAGGATACTTTAATTAGCGTTTGAAACGCAGGCGAAGGATTTGTAATCCTTCGTATTAAAAAATAAAGATTTGTAATCCTTTATTTTATTTTATATATTTATTAAAGCAATAAAATGAAATTTTTGATGAATTATATAAAAAACGCAGGAGCTGGGATTAATTAATTTTCTTTATAAGTTTTTTATAAGGCAATGAAAATTCGTTTGTAAATTGACTTACTGTAGAATAATCTAGAAAAAATGTACCCTTATTGTTTTTGAAAACTAAGCATGGGCTTGGAGTGATAGTTAAGTTTGTATTATAATATTTTTTGGTTGTAAAATGAACAGACTCTTTGTTTAGCTTATAGTTGCTTAACATCATGGCAGTTTCTGCTAAAGACTTGTTGTTAAGCACAATTAAATAATTAAATTTGTGTTTTTGTTTTGAAAAGTAATAAACACAAGCAATACAGTTTGAACTAGAAAATAGCACTAAAGGTTTGTCAAGACTAATAATTGTTTCACTCAAATTTTTATCAAAATTTTTAAAAAAAATTGTATCAGAGTTAATTCTTAAAACCTGAGCTGTAGAACTTTTGATAAAAAAGAACAGTAAAATTAATTTACTTATTAAGCTTATATTTTTTAATGCCATAATAAAGTTTATTTTCTTTTATCATTTCATTCAATTTATCAACGTAATCATCTTGCATTTTAAATGAATTACTAATTACATTCGGCATAAAGTGTGAACAAACCGCGTACATAAAATTATTTTCAACTGTTATTTCTAAATGATTTCCAAAAAGTGGATTTAGTATATTATTTGTGGAGTCATATTTATCTCCATCTTTATAAAAGGTTAAAATAATTTCTTTCTTTATTAACTTCCATTTTGAGTTTGATTTACGCCATAGGTGAATTTCAAAATCTTTCTGTTTAGGTAGTTTAACATTAACTAGTAGAGTATTAGAGTCAAGTAAAATAATCTTCTCAATTCTTTTTAGCAAACTATCATCTTTTCTTTTAAAAATTTGAATTTCATCTTTAGAGTTTAGACTATTTTTAAATAAATGCAGGAAATTTAAATTATCATCAAAAAAGTTTGTTGATATAGAATCGTAGGTCTCAAAATTGTTGTTATAAAAATTTATTTTATAATGAGTAGTACTGCAATTTGCAATTAGTCCTTTATATGTTGTCACCCAGTTTTTTATTGAATGTGTAAAATTGGCTTCACTTTCATCTTGATATTTTATATTTTCTAATTCAAGAGAGGTTAAATTCAATTTTGCCCAAACATGTTTTTTAGGAGCGTCTAGTGGGTGATAATTATAGTAAACGTATAGGAATAATTCATTATCATTTAATCGCATTATTTTTTGATAAGAAAATTTCTGGTTTTTTATTGACTTAATTATTTTTATTTTGTTCTGATCATGAAATTTCCCAATGTAAATAAACTCATCTGTAAGTAATACTAAAATATTTTTTTGAATTATAAAAGAGTAAATAGGCTCATGAAGTAGTTTTTTAAATTGTTTGTTAACTAGTACTTCTAATTTTTCTGAATTAATGTCTTTTTTTACATAATAACTAAAAACTTGTAAACTATTTTTATTGGTGGCATTAAATGCGTCTAAGTAGTATATTATATTTTTATCAATGCATGATAAAACTCTGAATGAGTTTGGATTATTATTAATTCCAGTTGGCTTGTTGTAAACTTCACTGAAAAGTTCGTTCTGAGAAATAAAAACTAGTGGTAACATAAAAGTTATTACCACTAGTTTAGTGTATTTAATCTTCAAGCTCTTCATTAGCCGATACTGTATTAAAATCTTCTTGTGCGTATATTTTGTATACAATTTTATCATTCCCTACAACGTATTTATACTTTACGGTATAATCTTGATATAAAAGTATACCTTTTGTAGAGTTTTCGGTAATTCTTTCATTAACCAATTCATCAATTGTTTTTAAAAAGGTAATTGAAACGTCGCCTCCTGGAATAGAAATTGCTGAAGGGGTACATTTATGAAATCCTGGGTTGGCACAGTTTAACCAATAATTGCCATTTTGAGTTGTACCATCGGTTACAACTTTATATCCAAATAAACCAGCATTTGTTTTTGTAACTAAAGTGGTAGGTTTTACAGCTAACATGTTGTTATTGCTTGCTTTAGCAAAGTTCACTAAAACAATACTTAAAATTATTACAATCTTTTTCATAGTTTTATTTTTTAAATGTTAATACCAGCGGCTCTCGCTTCATCAATAGTGAATACTTCTACTTCTAATTCATCTTTAGTTAATATATATTTATATCGTATATAAAATTGATTATTAAAGATTATTGAACCACTTCTGTTTGATTCATTCACTGCGTTCATAACCGCACTGTCAATAGCATTAAAATTCTCTATGCCGCCGAATTTGGATGCTGCAAAATCAGGCCTGCATCTACTAAACCCTGGGTTTGAACACGTCATTACTGTTTCTGAAGGTGTAGTATATTCTATTACATTTTTATAACCAAACCAACCACCTTTGGTTTTAATATAAATTACTTTTGCTGAAAGCGATAACGAAAAAGCTATCGATGCTATCAAAAAAACATATTTTTTCATATTTAATTTATTTTTACAACTACTCTTAGCATTATGCAGGTTTTTCGTTTTACACCCCTAAAGTACTTTGTGCACTTGAGTATTTTAGATAATTGTAAAAATATAATTATTATTGATAATTCCAAAAAAATTTATTACTAATAATGTAATAAAATTACTAATTTAGTAAAATATGGACGTAGGTGCAAATATTAAAAAACTTAGAGAGTTTAAAAACTTTACTCAAACTTCAATGGCGGAAGCGATTGGAGTTAGTCAGAAAACATACAGTAATATTGAGAATGCGAAAAATAATATAACCGTTGAAGATATTGACAAAATTGCTAAAGCTTTGGGTGTTAGTTTTAATAAAATATTAGAGTTAAATGCTGAAGCCATATTGAATAATAGCAGTCAGGTTGGTGGAATAAGTCAAATTAATACTGCCCCATCATATAACTACCTTAATGAAAAAATATTGAACTATATGAAAAACTGCTCTCTGAAAAAGACGAACGGATTAAAATATTAGAATCAAAAATAAAATCTCCTGCTGCGAAGGATTTGTAATCCTTCGTATTAAAAAATAAAGATTTGTAATCCTTTATTTTATTTTATATATTTATTAAAGCAATAAAATGAAATTTTTGATGAATTATATAAAAAACGCAGGATTAGCTAACACACAAGGCATTCGCTCAAAATCCATCGGAGCGGGGCTATGTTTGCTCTGAATTATTTAACTTTTATTCTGAAAATTCTATCAGGATTTCCTGAATCAGCTGTAATTGTAGCTACATAATTTTTTTTACGAAGTTTACTATCGCCGATACCACCATTTGATTGTTTTTTAACAACATTCCCTAAAGAATCTTCATAATCTGTAATAAATATATCAATTTCTGCCTCAGCAAAAAAAGGACTTTTTCTATGATGAATTTTAAATTTACTGCTACATTCAAATGGCTTTAAAACAAAGTTTTCACTACTTATTGGTGTTGAAATGTAACCACTGATTTTATATACAGATTCATTTACAATTGTGAAATAATAATTTCGCTTACATCCAAAAAACTGAAAGAGTATTAGAACACTTACAATTAGAAATAATGTGTTTTTTACTGTTTTATTTGATTTTATTTTTTTTACCATAAATTACTTCCGCTAATAGTAAATTGTAAATATTTTTTTTGGTCTTTCAACATAATTAAACCTAGCCATGCCTAAATTATAATGTATAATTTTATTTTGTATTAAGTTACGTGTTTTTTCTGAATTCGCCCAGTTGGATTTTGCCTGCCTGCCGGCAAAGGCAGGTGTATTGTGCTTTGCATTAGCAAGTCCTGCGATAATAAGTAAACAATTCAACTTAATTTATAAATATAAGCTGTGTGGTTGTCGTTTAAAGGGTTTAGCCAATATAACAACTGGTCTAAATTACTTGGTGTTATTGTAGTTACATAAGTTAATTTAGGAAAATATTTTTTTACTTCGGCAACTCGTTCATCTATATGTTCTGCTTGCATAAAAATTATATAGTTGGGTTTGTCTTTACCTTTTTGTCCATTATAATAACTTAAAGTTTTTTCGGGATTATTTACTTTATTAATTCCATATACACTAAACCATTTACCAAAATAAAAAAGTGGAGGCATTAAAAAATCATCTTCTTTGTTACTATCTTCAATATAAAAAGCATTACAATCGGGTAATTTACTTAAATAATATACGCTTTCTACTCTATGACGTTTACCGTACGATGGTGATAAAAAAGCCAATAAAATGGTATTTAAACCTATAACAAACCAAATACAAATTTTAATTAGTTTGGCAGAAAATTTTGGTTTATATTTTTCATATAACATAAAGGCACCAATAGTGCCGCCAATTAAGTAAATTGGTATTATGGTTAAAATAAATCTTTCTTGCTTATTAGGAAAATAAGTATGAAATGCAAAATAAATTAAAACCGGCCAAAACAAAATAATTGTTTTTTTATACGAATAAAAATAACCTGCAAATAGCACAAAACTTAAAGGCGGAATTAACAAGCCTAATAACAAATCAAAATACATGTGCCAATTATCGGTACCATAACTGTTTGCGTTATCCAAGTTATATTGCACATAACCCATAAATTCAGCAAAAGGTATTTTCCAAATTATATAATCAACTAAACCGCATGTAAATAATATTGTAATTATAAAACCTAAAACAATAGATAAGATGTATTTAAAAGGAGTTTTTAAAATTAAAATTGCAATACCTAAACCCGCCAACATAAATACAATTTGAAATCTTATGCTAAACGCAACCCCAAATAATAAGCCTGCAAATAAATAATTTTTAAAGGTTTGTTTTTCAATAATTAAAAATATTCCTAACATTAAAGGTGGTAAACAAACCAGCTCTGCTAAATTTCTTACACTAATAAATGGCATAAACCAAAATACAGCTAAAAAAACACCAACATAATTTGCAATTTTTATAGTACTAAGTTTTTCGGTTATTTTATATGCATATTTAATTATTAATAAACTCCATAAGGCATGTAACAATCTAACAAAAAACATTTTAGTTTGCGGATCAGTAATGGATAAAATTTTTAAAAGTTTAAAAAATAAAAATTGAAACCCAACATAAAATAAAGGGTGCCCCGATGGTTGTCTGTTAGGGTCTGTTTCGCTTGGTAACCAATTGTTGTAATCATGCCCATCTACCCAACTTTGCGAAGCTTCTATAATTAAAAAATGATCATCATGAAAGCCAAAGCCTCTACTGAAAAAAACAGATATTAAACGAACAGCAAATGCTAAAAATAAAATTTGTTGTAAAGGGGTATATTTTTGAAGGTATAATTTAAATGTATTCATAGTTTATTTTTGTGCTTTTAAATAAAAGTAAAATGCAATAAACGAAAAAATTATATTGGGTATCCAAACTGCAATTAATGGTGGGGCAAAACCTGTAGTAGCAATAGTTGTAAATACGTACATTAACATAATGTAAATACTGCTTAATAGTAATCCTAAAGCAATTTGTAAGCCAACTCCGCCTCTTACTTTTTTAGATGAAACACATACACCAATAAGCGTTAAAATAAATGTAGCAAAAGGAAATGAGGTTCTTCTATAAGATTCTACTTCATAAACTTCTATTCTATCCGAACCTTTAATTTTTTCTCTTGCTATAAAATCTTTTAATTCCCAATAATTCATAGTTTCTACAATACTTTCAAAACGCCACATTTCAGCAGGAGTAAAAGGTATGGTTATTGTTTTAGAAGGCAAAAAAATTCCAGTTTGGCTGTAAACAGGTTTTTGATTTTTAATTGTATCTAAATTGTTTTGAACGATTAAACGTCTTTCATACACATCGGTCATAATCCAATTTTTATGTATGCTATCCCAAACCATATTACTACAACTTAAAAAATATGTTTGTTTGTTATTAACCACTTCTTCAATGCTTACTTTATATGCGGTATTAATTCTATTATCGTAACTTTCTAAATATAAAATTTTGTTTGGTCCAATTTTTTTATGAATGTTTTGGTCTTCGCTACTGTAACCATTATTTATGTACTTATCTTCAAATCCAATTTTTATTTTAAATGCTTGTGGTATAACAATATGATTTAGAATTAATGAACCAATGCCTATTATTAATGCACCAATTATATATGGTCTTAATATTCTGTTAAAGCTAGCACCGCTAGATAATATTGCAATAAATTCGCTTTGATGTGCCATTTTTGAAGTGAAAAACACAACTGCAATAAAAGTAAACATTGGGCTAAAATAATTCCCATAGTATGGAATAAACATTAAATAATAATCGTAAATAATTTCGTTTATAGGAATTTGTTTTGTGGTAAACGTGCTTAACTTTTCTTTTATATCAAATACAATAAAAATTAATAATATAAGAGTAATCGAAAAAACAAATGTTTTTAAAAATTTCCCTAAAATATATTTGTCAATTATTTTAAGCAATTTTTTAAAGTCTAATATTTAATTTTTTAACCATTACAGTTTTCCAATCGTAAAAAGTACCATCAGTAATTTTTTGGCGGGCAGTATTTACAAGCCACAAGTAAAATGCTAAATTATGAATACTGGCAATTTGTGCAGCTAAAAGTTCGTTGCAAGAAATTAAATGTCTTAAATAGGCTTTTGAGTATGCTTTATCAACATAACTTGTTCCGTTTTCATCTAAAACAGAAAAATCATTTTTCCATTTTTCATTTTTAATATTAATTATCCCTTCTGATGTAAATAGTAAACCGTGTCTTGCATTTCGGGTTGGCATAACGCAATCAAACATATCAATTCCTAAAGCAATACATTCTAAAATATTTATTGGTGTACCAACGCCCATTAAATAACGTGGTTTATCTTTAGGTAAAATGTCTGTAACTAAATTTGTCATTTCATACATTTCCTCGGCTGGTTCGCCAACGCTTAACCCGCCTATAGCATTTCCAACTCTATTTTTTGAAGCAATAAATTCCGCACTTTTTTGCCTTAAATCTTTAAACGTACTACCTTGCACAATTGGAAATAAAGCTTGCTCGTATCCATGTTTAAATGGTGTATTATCAAAACGTTCAATGCACCTATCTAACCATTTATGCGTTAAATTTAAACTGTTTTGTGCGTATTTGTAATCGCAAGGGTAGGGCGTGCATTCGTCAAACGCCATAATTATATCAGCACCAATACTTTTTTGAATGTCCATAACATTTTCCGGACTAAAAAAATGTTTGCTTCCATCAATATGACTTTTAAATGTAGCGCCTTCTTCATTTAATTTTCTTTGATGCGATAAAGAAAATATTTGATAGCCACCACTATCGGTTAAAATGGGTTTATCCCAACCATTAAATTTATGTAAACCACCAGCTTTTTCAATAGTGTTAATACCTGGTCTTAAATATAAATGATACGTGTTGCCCAAAATAATTTGTGCTTTAATATCGTCTTTTAATTCGTGTTGATGAACCCCTTTAACGGTTCCGGCAGTTCCAACAGGCATAAAAATTGGTGTTTGAATGTTACCATGAGCGGTTTCAAGCAATCCAATTCTTGCTTTAGATTTTGTATCGGTATGTTGTAAAGTAAATTTCAAAACTGTAAAGATAAAATTATATGATAGAGAAATTTATTAAAATAAACTAAAATGTGTTTTTAATTCAGTTTTTAAAACCATCATATTTTTGCAAACCAAATTAGCCAATGCCCATTTTGGGTTATTTATACTTATTGCTTCAGGCACAACAAACACTTGCATTCCTGCAGCTAAGCCAGCAACCATGCCGTTAATAGAATCTTCAATAACTATGCAACTGGCTGGGTTAACCATTAAATCGTTTGCACAATTTAAATAAACTTGAGGATGCGGCTTACCATATTGTAATTTTTCAGCTGATTTTAGTGAATGAAAAAATGATTTAATATTTAAAAAATCTACAATAAAATGCATTAATTTTTCATTTGAAGAAGTGGCTAAGCCAATTTTTATATTTTGTTCTTTTAAAAAATTTAAAACATCAATTACACCATTAATGGGTTTACCTTTTACCTTTATCAATTCAATTAAACGATTAATAACTTTGTTTTCAAATTCTTTTGGGTTAATATGAGTTATATCATGTGCTTTAAACCAAAATAGTACAACTTCATCAAAACGTTAACCTGTTGTTTTTTTACAATCATCGTTTGTAAAAGGTAAACCAATTGCTGTAAATTCAATAATCATGGCTTCTCTCCATAATGGTTCGCTATCTATTAAAACTCCATCCATATCAAAAATTACTGCTTCAATATTACCTTGCATTGTTAATTAGTTTGTTAAGTATTTGCAAAGATATTCTTAATTCACATGCGTTGTAAAATTAACTTTACAAAATGTATTTCCCCCAATTTAACACAATTGGTTTACCTGAAATTTTTACAATTATTGCAGGTGTTGGTTTTGTATTTATAGTTATCCATTATATAATTAACTATGCTACATTTTCGTTTTTTAAAAAGAATTATATCGAAGAAGGCACAACCAATATCCCAATTAGTGTTATTATTTGTGCTAGAAACGAAGATGATAATTTAACCGAATTTTTGCCCAAAGTATTAACTCAAAACTACCAAAATTTTGAAGTAATTGTAGTGAATGATTGTAGCTTTGATAATACTGATACTGTAATCGAAGAATTTTCTAAAATATTTCCAAACTTACATAAAGCAAACATAAAAGAAGATGCTTATTACAAACATGGTAAAAAATTTGCTATGCTAGTAGGTATTAAAAAAGCTCAATATGATAATTTAGTTTTTACCGATGCTGATTGTTACCCAAACAGCGACAACTGGTTAAATGAAATGGCTAAAGGCTTTACAGTAAATAAAAAAATTGTTTTAGGCTACGGTGCTTATCAAAAAATGCCAGGTTTGTTAAATAAATTAATACGTTTTGATTGTTTTATAATTGCCGTTCAATATTTGAGCGCAGCAATTAAAACTAAAGCATACATGGGTGTTGGGCGAAACTTAGCTTACAGTAAAGAATTGTTTTTTAAAATGAAAGGTTTTTCAACTCATTATCACATCAATTCAGGCGATGACGATTTGTTTGTAAACGCTGCATCAACAAATATAAATACAAACATTTGTGTAAGTACAGACTCTATTACCTATTCAAAACCTAAAGTTAAATTTAAAGATTGGCGTTTGCAAAAAGCAAGACACATTACAACTGCTCCATTATATAATTCTAATTCCAAATTAAAATTAACCTATGGTTATTTTGCGCAATACTTTTTTTATTTAAGTTTAATTCCTTTATTTTTTCAATTAAATACTTTACTTGTATTTGCTTCATTGTTTATTTTAAAAAGTATAATTTTTATAATTCTACTTAATAATGCTGCAAAAAAATTAAACGAAAAAGATTTGTTAATAAGAGGTGTATTTTTAGAGTTGATATTGTTATTTATTTACCCTATATTTCATCTAACTAAATTAATTTATAAACCTGCTAAGTGGACGAATTAAATAATTTAAATAACAACCTTTCTACCAAAGCAGTTTACGATTATAACCTGGTTAAACAAGCTATTTCTGGCAATCAAAAAGCATATGCCGAACTTTTAACAAGATACAGAGAAAGCGTTTACTTTATGATGGTTAAAATGTGCAATAACAAAGATGATGCAGAAGATTTAACTATTGAAGCTTTTGGTAGAGCATTTAAAAAAATTGAACAATATAGCCCCGATTACGCTTTTAGTACATGGTTATTTAAAATAGCAAGTAATAACGCAATAGATTTTTTAAGAAAGAAAAAGCAAGCCTTGTTATTTAGTATAGATAATAAAACCAATATACATGAAGGGGATTCTGAAAGCCATTCAGCAAACTTAAAAGCCAATAGTTTAGACCCCGAAGAACATTATATTCGAAAACAAAAAATAGATACAGTAAGACTTATTGTTGATAAAATGAAACCAAAGTATAAAGAAATGGTTGAGTTATTTTATTTTCAAGAAATGAGTCACGAAGAAATATCTAAAAAATTAAATTTACCAATAGGTACAATTAAGGCGCAATTATTTAGAGCAAGAGATTTATTGTTTGCCGCACTAAAAGAAAAAGGAACAAATTTATAATTGGAACTAATTCTTAAATATTTTAACCAATTTACACCTCAACAAATTAATCAGTTTGAGCAATTAAAAGATTTGTATGCACATTGGAACCAACAAATTAATGTAATTTCTCGTAAAGATATAGATTTGTTGTACGAAAGACACGTTTTACATTCACTTGGTATTTCAAAAGTGATTAATTTTAAAGATGGTTCCGAAATTTTAGATGTAGGAACAGGAGGTGGGTTTCCAGGAATTCCGTTAGCAATTGCTTATCCAAATTGTAAATTTTTGTTGGTAGATAGTATTGGAAAAAAAATAAAAGTTGTAAATGAAATTGCAAACGCATTGCAACTTAAAAATGTAACCGCAATACACGCCAGAGCCGAAGATGTAAAAGAAAAATTTGATTTTATTGTGAGTAGGGCAGTTACTGAGTTTCCAGTATTTTACAATTGGGTAAAAAATAAAATTAAAAAAGAAAATAATAATAAGTTAAATAATGGCATTTTGTATTTAAAAGGAGGAGATTTAGAAAAAGAATTTGGTCATTACTTTGCTAAAAGTGTTTTTTTTAATTTATACGATTACTTTCCTTTAGAGTTTTTTGAAACTAAAAAGGTTGTTTATTTTAAAATGAATTAAAAAATTAATTTCCAAAAACTTTTTTTAAGATATCGCTAACGCGCGCAATTGGATTTTTTCTAATATTTACTTCTTCATCAGCAATTAAAATCATTAAACCATTAATTGCTTTTTTAGTAACATAATCGTCTAAATCAGGATTTTGTTTTTTTACACCAGGTAGTTTATTGTATGTTTTAGCAAGGGGGTTCCAATAACTTGTAACTTTTACCGAATTAACTGCATCTTTAACTATAGGCAAAAATTTATCATACAAAGGTTGGTTAGTTGTTTTTCTTAAAAATGCTGTTGCAGCAGTATCGCTTCCCTTTAAAATGGCAAAACCATCAGCTACACTCATGTTTGTAATTGCATCTATAAATACAGGAGCAGCTTTTAAAGCAGCTTGTTCTGCAGCTCTATTTAAGCTTGTTTCAAATTCTGTAACTTTTTTAGTTAATCCCATTTTAAGCAATTTTGCTTTCATATCCTTTGCTTCTTCGGGCCAAGGTATAAATAAGCGTGTGTTTTTAAGGTAGCCGTCTGTTTTACTTGCAAAACTACTTGCGCTATTGGTACCAACACTTAAAGCTTCTTTTAAGCCTTTAATAACTTCTTCGTTAGTTAACTTAGGCGCAGCAGTTGGCGTAACAATGGTGTTTAATTTTTCTTTTGCAACTTTTTCTAAACTATCTTTCTTTTTTTGTAGTAAATCTTTTAACGATTGTGATTTCACATTTAAAAATGAAAAAAGTAAAGAGATAAAAATTAGTTGTTTCATATAATTATTTTACAAAACTAAAATTTATTCATCAACTAAATAACTAACTTAGCTTATTTTATATTATTTTATGAATGCAGAAATACTTACAATTGGCGATGAAATTTTAATTGGACAAATTACAAACACTAATTCTGTTTGGATAGCTCAACAATTAAATTTAATTGGTATAAGTGTAAATTACATTACAAGCATTGGAGATAACGAACAACAAATTTTAGAAGCTTTGTTAGCCGCAAATAAAAGAGCCGATTTTGTATTTATAACGGGAGGATTAGGGCCAACTAAAGACGATATTACAAAAAAAGTTTTAGCAAATTATTTTAAAACATCTTTACAAATCAATAACGATGTTTTAAATGATGTAACCCGTTTTTTTGCAATTAGGAATAAGGAAGTGTCCGAAATAAATAAAAATCAAGCCTTAGTTCCTATTGGCTGCACTGTAATTAGAAATTACCAAGGCACTGCACCAGCAATGTGGTTAGAAAAAGACAAAAGTGTTTTTATTAGTATGCCCGGTGTACCTTTTGAAATGAAAGCGTTAATGACTGAGCAAATCCTTCCAAAAATAAAAGCAAATTATAAATTGCCAGTTATTTATCATAAAACAATTTTAACACAAGGAATTGGCGAAAGTGCTTTAGCCGAAAAAATAGAAGGTTGGGAAAGCAATCTCGCACAAAAAAACATAAAATTAGCTTACTTGCCTCAGCCGGGTATTGTTCGTTTAAGATTATCTATAATTGGAGAGAATGAAAATCAGCTTAAGCAACTTATTCAAAACGAAATTGATGAGTTACAAAAATTAATCTCTGATTATATATACGGTTTCGAAAATTATGGAGAAGAACAACCAACTTTACATGAAATAGTAGCCGCTTTACTAATAAAAGCTAATAAAACAATAAGCTTAGCCGAAAGTTGTACTGGCGGATATATAGCTTCTTTATTTACTTCAATACCAGGAATTAGTAAAGTGTTTTTAGGCAGTTTTGTTCCTTATTCAAACGAAGCTAAAAGCCAATTAGTTGGCGTTTCAAATGAAACGTTACAAAAACATGGTGCGGTAAGTCAACAATGTGTTAACGAATTGGCTGTAAATACATTAAATAAATTTAATTCGGATTATTGTATTGCGGTAAGCGGAGTTGCAGGACCTGATGGCGGAACATCTGATAAACCACTTGGCTTTGTTTGGATAGCAATTGCAAATAAAAATAATTGTAAAGAATATCAATTTCAATTTGGAGATAATAGAAGTAGAAATATAATTATGACTTCAAATGCCGCATTAAATTTACTTAGGAAAGAGCTTTTAGGTTAAACTTACTTCAATCTAAATTAGCTAAATGCTTTTAAAACAATGTTTTAAGTTAAAAAATATGAATTTTTAAAAAATTTTTCTATTTTCGCTTAAATTTTATCTATGATTAAACTTAATTTAACCTTTGTTTTAATGTTTTTGTCTCTTTTTTCTATTGCACAAGAGAATAAAACTAGTGTTAGTGTTAGCCCTTCAAATAATGAGCGCATTCAACAGTTTAAAAAAGAGCAAGCCGAAAAAAATTATTATTACGAAATGAATAGTCAATTAAAGGAGTATTTTGCTGATAATGAAATTCATATAAAAGTGCCAAAAGGTCAAAATTTTGCCAATAAATTAGAATTTATTGATGCTGTAAACAATTGGTTAAGATTAAATCAAAATTTAATAATTGAAAATAAAAAAGGTGTATTTCTTACTAAATAATAAACTACAATGAAAAAATATTTATTAATCCTAGCTTCAATTTTATTTTCAACATTATCAACTAAAGCGCAATATGGTTGTTTTACCCCAAGTTTAGGTGTTTTTGATGCGTCAACTGGCTCCCCAATGCCTGCAGTTATGTCGTGTTCATATGCAAATGCTGTAGGAATTTATCCAACTACAGTTTTTTCAGGTACTCAAGCTGTATTGCCATGTTTAAGTATTGCGTTTGGTAACACTAATGTTAATTCACAAACTAACAATTCATTAACTGTTTTTCAAGGTACAAATAATATCGAATCACTATGTAATACAATTCCAGTACCTTGTTTCACTTTTATTCCAAATAGTACAAGTTATTCTTTTGCACTTGCTGGTTTGGTACCATATCTTTCTCATAGCTATAGTTTGTGTAACATAGCACCTGCAACTAATATAAATTATTCAGTAACTAGTTGTTACAGTAATACAACATTTACAACTGGTGTATGGAATAATTCAAGCTCTAATGCTTGCCAAGGTGTTTTTATTCCAGCAAATTCTCCAATTGGTATTAGTTCATGGACAATCTCACCAACTGTTCCTCCTGCAGCTATTCTTTCAGGTAGTAATACAATGGCAGCTGGAAGCTTGTTTTTAGATACTTACTATATGACGCCTGGTATTTATACCATTACAATGGGATTTAATAGCCAAGTTGGTTGTACTTCTATTACATCTAGAACAATTGAAATACAACCTGCTTATAACGCAAATTGGTCTGCAATTCCTAGTCAGTGTTCTCAAGGAGCATGTGTTAACCTTAATCCACAAATAACTGGAAATTTAGGTGGTACATTTAGTGGCTCTGGGGTTTCTTCAAATTCATTTTGTCCAACTTCTGTTGGTTCAGGTACTTATCCTGTAACATACACAGTAGGTATAACCCCTCAATGTAGAGCAACCTTTTCAAATAATATTGTTGTAGTGCCTACTCCAACTTTATCAGCACCTAATGTTAGTTTTACATGTATTAATCCAACAACAGTTCAACTTGTTGCTTCTGGTGCATCTGGTGGTTCTTATGTTTGGTCTGGACCCTCAATACTTTCACAATCTAATGGTAGCGCAACTGTATTTGGAACTGGTAGTTATACTGTAAATGCTTCAGGTGCTAATGGTTGCCCTGCTAATCCAATAGTTGCAACCGTTGGCACAAATACTACTCCTCCTTCACCTTCTGGTATTAATTCAAGTAATTTAATAACTTGCTCAAGCCCATCAACTTCTATTTCAATCACAAATACTTTAGGTTTAAATTATTCATGGGCAGGCCCAGGTATTGTAGGAGCAAATAATACTGCCGTAATTACTGCTACTGCAGGAGGAAGCTATACCGTAACAGTTACAAATCCAAGTAATGGTTGCTCATCTGTTAATTCAATATTAGCAAGTCAAAATAAAACTGTAACCAACACTCCAAGCACAGGCGGAGTAATAACCTGTTTAAATTCAGCCATAACATTATCAACCACAGCTAACACACCGTTGTATAATATAACATGGAGTGGACCGGGGGGTTCAAGTATATCCTCA
>Ga0209460_1000169_pt1 | contig 89350 bp, 101 predicted proteins | sample EBPBio132013_DNA_FD_185868 | JGI IMG/M metagenome (GOLD analysis project Ga0209460, IMG submission 185868) | Wastewater treatment Type I Accumulibacter community from EBPR Bioreactor in Madison, WI, USA - Reactor 2_5/13/2013_ DNA (SPAdes)... | ecosystem: Engineered > Bioreactor > EBPR >... | reverse complement strand
GGGCGGTCAGGGCGGTCAGCAGGGCCAGGGCGGTCAGGGCGGTCAGGGTGGTCAGCAGGGCCAGGGCGGTCAGGGTGGTCAGCAGGGCCAGGGCGGTCAGCAGGGCCAGTGCTGCCCGGACTGCGGCCAGGAAGTCACGTTCAGCGGCTGCGGGCAGGGGGCAGGAGGCATGCCGGTTCCCGGCAGCGATGACGGCGAGAATCCGGTCCAGGGCGTGTCTCCGGTCGAGATCGAAGCGACGATTCTCGACACCGCGGTGAACATCCTCGACCATCAGGGCAAGGGCATCGGCAACGTCCCGGCCGGTCTGCTGGGGACCGCGAAGGAGCACATGAGTCCGTCGAAGGTGCCGTGGCAGACGGTGCTCGGCAAGACGATCCGTCGCGCGAAGGCGTGGCGCTCCGGGTATGACGACACGACGTTCCAGCGTCCCAACCGTCGCCGCCAGTACACGATGCTCGGCGACCGGAAGTCACCGAACCGTGGCCTGGTCCGCCCCGTCCCACAGATCATCCTGATCCGGGACACCTCCGGGTCGATGGGGCAGGCAGACCTCGCCGCCGTGTCCCGTGAGTGCGAGGCGATTGCGAAGCGGATGGGCATCAGGGGCGATGACTTCCGGGTCGTGGACGCCGACACGCACATCTACGACGTGAAGAAGTACCAGGGCCGCAAGACGATGGAGCAGGTCACCGGGCGCGGTGGCACTGACATGGCCCGCGCCATCGAGCAGGCGTGCAACCTCAAGCCGCGACCGCATGTCGTGATCTGCGCGACGGACGGCGGGACGGGCTGGCCCAACAAGATGATCAACGACATTCCGGTGGTCGCCGTCGTCGTCACCGACAACGTTGAGAGCCCGTGGTGCTGCCCGCTGCCGGAGTGGATCAAAACGGTCGTCGTGGATCGCGAGGAATTGACGAAATCGACTGCTGCGTAACGTTTTCTGGCCCGAGGACTGTCAGACCTCCCCGGTAGCGTAAGCATCATCGGCGACCGGCGTCATAAGGGGTAGAAGCACCCCGAACCATTAGGAGCAGAACCCATGAACAGCGTTTCCGACCAGATCCTTGCGACCGCCAAGGTCGGCCTCATCAACACCATGCGAGAGCTGCTGCACAACCTCGGCGTCCCGACGCAGCGCGTCGCGTCCGGCACCGATCCGCGCCTCGGATGGCGTGTCAGCAAGAAGCACTGGCTGACCGAGAAGGGCCGCCTCGTGACGGTCAAGTCCACCTGGACCGACCACCGCGACGAGGGCCACGACTACATCGACGAGCACGGCGTCCGGCACTTGGCGATGGTCAAGACCGCCGAGCGGGTCGCGGAGACGACAGACCTGTTCACGGTCACCGTCGACGACCTGTCGAAGATGATCTCCGACATCGTGGACGCCGCGGTCGCGAAGGTCATCTGAGGGCTGCCGCGCAGGCTTTCCGCGACGGCCTGAGTGACACCGCCCGGTGGCTGCGAAACCTTGCAGCACAAGTGCTTTCGGGAGAGAAGAAGCGATGAGCGAGATCATGCTCGTGAAGGTCAACACGCAGGAGAACAACAACAAGTTCTACCACCTGCGCCTCGACGGCGATACGGTGCACGCCCGTTGGGGGCGAGTCGGGAACACTGGCCGGACCAAGCCGTATCCCGGCGGGCAGCACACGTTCGACCGGCTCGTGCGGTCCAAGACGCGCGAAGGGTACAGCGAAGTCAAGACGGTCACCGCGCACGCGGCGAAAACCAGCGACGACACACCCCTGAAATCGTTGGCGCGCGAGGGTCTTGCGTCCGTGTCCGACCCGTCCGTGGTCGCCCTGATCGACCGGCTGGTCGCCTCGAACGCCCACCAGATCGCGAACATCTCCGGCGGACGGATGACTGTCCGGGACGGGCAGGTCACCACTCCGCTCGGGCTGGTCACGACCCGCACGATCGATGAGGCTGCGGTGCTGCTGAACGAACTGCCGAAGCTGACCGGCAGCGCCCGCATCGAGAACCTGGAACGGTACCTGCGGCTGATCCCGCAGCAGGTCGGTGCGCGCCGCGGCTGGCATGAGGACTTCCTGGTCACGCCCGATCAGGTTGCGGCACAAGCTGATTTCCTCGACCGGTTGCGTGCCTCCGTGCAGGTCGGGCTGGTCAAGGAGGAAGCCGGCGCTGACATCGACCCGCTGGCGCTGTTCCGGTACCGCCTGGCACCCGTCAGCGACGGGAAGGTCATGGATGACCTGGGCCGACGGTTCACCTCGACCGTGAAAGCCCAGCATTCGGCGCGCGTCACAGGCGCGAAGCTCGTCGGCGCGTACGAGATCACCGACACCCGTAAGGCCGACCAGTTCGACGCCCTCGCCGCGAAGCTAGGGAACGTCCAGCGCAACTGGCACGGCACCCGAAACCACAACGTGCTGTCGATCCTGACGACCGGGTTCGTGCCGCGCGGGTCGATCTCGACCGTCGGCCTGGCCGGCAACATGTTCGGCGGCTACAACTGCGTGTACACGTCCGAAACGTCGACGAAGGCGGCTGGGTATGCCGCGGGCGGGGTTTGGTCGTCCGGGGTCGACCGGCAGTGGTTCATGTTCAGCGCCGACGTGATCATGGGCAACGAGTGCCTCCCGGACCGCAAAGGCCAGTACGTGTGGGACGACATCCTGCGCGGCAAGGTCAGCGACACCAAGGGCCGCCGGTTCGACTCGATCCACGTCCGGGCGGGAACGTGCAACGTCCTCAACCAGGAAGTCATCACCCCGATCGACCAGGTTGCGCTGCGGTACCTGGTCGTGTTCGACAGCTAGCCGTTCGCGGCGTCGTAGGCCGCCTTCAGCCGGTCGTACTCGACTTTCGCGGCACGGATCCGGTCATCCTGTAAGGAGCGTTCATGGGCATGTGTGCGAACTTGCGCGACGGTCGGCCCGTACCCGCCGTTCCTCCGCTCCCAGTCGGGCCGGTACATCTGCCGGACCGGCTCCAGCGCATCCAGGTACGCCTTCGCGGCTTCGACTTCTCTCAGCGTCGGGACGTCGGGGATCCGGTCCGGCTGCGGTTTCGGGGCGTACTCGCGGGCCTGGGCGGCGTCGATCACCGGAAGCATCGCCCGGTACATCCCCTCGCCGGACGGCCCGCCGCGGCTGGCTGCCGCCACGGCATCCGGTGTCGCGGCTTCGGCGACCTCGGATGGGACACCGCGGTACACGGCGACGATCTGGAAGATGCGCGCGGCGCACGCTCGCGGGTCGGCCACGAAATGCGGGAACGCGGCGATCTGCCCAGCCAGCTCGACCTCCAACCGTTCCCGTTGCTCCGCATCCTGGTTCCACGGGTGCCCGTCGCCGTATGGAGCGTCCAGCCGGGCCTGCTCCGAGCGAGCCTTCGGCGCGAACTGCCCACCTGCTCCGCGCGGATGATCGCTCTCGTTGAACGGGGTCGTCATGCCCAGTATGTGTGCGGTGCCGCCGGAACGACGTGCAGCGGCAAAGAGCAAATATGACGGCACAAGCGGAGATCACCGGCAGCTGGTACACCCCTGCCGTCGTGCTGTACTTCGGCTACCACGACATCCACGCAATCACGGGAGAATCCTTGCGTGAATGGGTGAAGCGCTTCCCGGGGCGGCAGTTCAACGACGCCGACAAGTCGTGGACGATCACCGCGACCGGTAAGAACCCGGACCGGACCTTCACCGAAGCGGGCATCACCGTGATCGGGCCGGACGGCCGGCCGGCCGCCTTGAACGGGCTTGCGAAGGCGGCCGCACGTGCACGTCCCGGCGACCCGTCACTGGTCGAGGTGCACCCACGACTGGACGGCCCGGACCTGGTGCGCTCCCACATGGGGGCGACCGCGATGTGGCGCAAGGCCGACAGTTGCTGGCTGCTGCCGTCGCACGCGCTCGTCAAGGCCGGCTCCCCCGTCGGCTGGTGCGAGGTGCCCGAGACGATCGTGCAGTGGTGCGAGAAGAACCCGGTCGTCGCGACCGAGGCGTTGCCGCCGTTGCCGTTCGACGGCAACATCGACGGCCTGCGCGGGGTCGGCCTGGACGAGCTGGCCGCCGTCTCGCCGGTGATCGCCGACGCGATGCACGCCACCGGGATCAGCAACGTGCACGACCTGCTGCACACCCTGCCGCGCCGGTACATCGACCTGACCTCGCCGGGCCAGGTGCGACAGTTCGTGCCCGGCACGACCGCGACCGTGTTCGGGACGGTGACGAAGCTCGAGGTCCCGAAGGAGCGGGGCGCGATGAGCAAGGCAACCATCCGGGACGACGCCGGCACGTACCTGCATGTGCGCTGGTTCCATGCCCGCGGCCTGGGCCGGCGCATCCCCGTCGGCACGCGCGTCATCATGCACGGCAAGCTCGAGACGTTCCCTTACAGCGACGGCGGCAACGGGTTCGGGATGACGAACCCACTCGCGGAACCGATCGTCGAATCGTCCGCGAAGATGATCGGCGTCTACCCGGCATCCGGGGTGAATGAGCTGGCGACGTGGCAGATTTTCGCTGCCGCCCGGGAAGCGGCCCGCCGCCTGGGGTCGATGATCGACCCGGTGCCACCGGAACTGCTCGGCGAGCACGGGCTGCCGGACCGGGCGTCCGCGTACCGGATGGTGCACGACCCGGCCAATGCCGATGAGGCGCAGTCCGGCCGCGACCGGCTCGCGTACGACGAACTGCTGCGGCTGCAACTGGTGATCTCGGCCGCCAAGGCAGCGAACAGCGGCCAGGAGGCGACCGCGCACGTCCTGACCGGTGACCTGATGCGCGACTTCCTCGCGTCGCTGCCGTACACCCCGACCGGGGCACAGCAGCGCGCCGTGACGGCGATCCTGAACGACATGGCCGTCCCGGCGCCGATGCACCGCCTGCTGCAGGGAGACGTCGGGTCCGGCAAGACGCTGGTGGCCCTGATCGCGATGCTCGGAGCGGTCGAGAACGGCACCCAGGCCGCGATGATCGCGCCGAACGAGATCCTCGCGCTCCAGCACTTCGAGGACGTCGAGGATTCGCTGTCCGGGCTGACGAAGGCCGACGGCGAACCGGTCCAGGTGCGCCTGCTGACCGGGAAGGTCACCGGGAAGAAGCGCAAGGAGACCCTTGCCGGGATGGCTGACGGTTCGATCGACATCGTGATCGGCACGCACGCCCTGCTGGACGAGAAGGTGGTCTTCCACGACCTGACGGTGGCCGTGATCGACGAGCAGCACCGGTTCGGCGTCGAGCAGCGGGCCGCGTTGCGCGCGAAGGGGGTCCGGGTCCCGGATGTCCTGTACGCCTCGGCGACGCCGGTTCCGCGAACCGCCGTGCTGACGACGTTCGGCGACCTGGACCTGTCCGTCCTGGACGAGATGCCGCCCGGCCGGACCCCGATCTTGACCCACCACATCAGCGGCGACCAGGCCGACCTGATGGACCCGGCGTCGATGGCGTGGGCCGCGGTCCGCACCGCAGTGGACGCCGGCCATCAGGCATTCGTCGTCGTCCCGCTGGTGACGTCTTCTGCGACCCGAGAGGCCGCCGCCGCGCACGCGACCGCGGAGCAGCTCGTCATCGGCGCGCTGGCCGGAATGCGGATCGGTGTCATCACCGGCAAGGACACCCCAGCGGACCGGCACGCGACGATGGCCGATTTCGCGGCGAAGAAGCTCGACGTGCTCGTCGCGACCACCGTGATTGAGGTGGGCGTGAACATCCCGAACGCGACCGTCATGGTGGTGCTCGGGGCGGAGAAGTTCGGTCTCGCACAACTGCATCAGCTACGGGGCCGGGTCGGGCGCGGCCATGCGTCCGGGCGGTGCATCCTCGTCGGCGACCCGAAGACCGCCGTCGCGAAGCAGCGCATGGAGGCGATCGTGTCGACGACCGACGGATTCGCCCTGGCCGAACTCGACCTGGAGATCCGCGGCGCCGGTCAGGTGCTCGGAACGACCCAGTCCGGAACGGGCCGGGACCTGCGGGTCGCGTCAGTGACGAACGATACGAAGCTGCTGGCGTGGGCGAACGAGGACGCGGCAGCGTTGACACGCGACGACCCGCACCTGGTGCGCCGGCCCGGCCTGCGCTCCGAGGTCGCCGCGGCGGTCGGAGAGGAAGCCGCGGCGTGGCTGATGAGCGCGTGATGGCGACCGTCCTGTATGCGATCGGTGTCATCGCGCTCTCGTGCGCCGCGACAGTGGTGACCGCGCTCGTCCTGCTGATCGTGATCATCCGTCTCCCCGGGAAGCGCGACGATGACTGACTTGGTACCCGACTGGAAGGAGAAGACCGCGAGGGCGCTGCAGGCTCGGGCCGACGCCCAGCGGCTGCGCGCCCGGAAGCCTGCGTCGTTCCGGCAGGCGCTTCGCGACCCGGCACGGCCGGCCGCGCGTGTCGATCCTTCACGACCGGCTTCATGGTGGTCATGAAAACGATCTTCGAACAGCTGACCCTGGACAGCACGCTGGCCGAGGGCGACCTGGTGCTGCCGTCATCGTGGGCGCAGCCGGGTTCGGCCGGTCTGCCGTCGGACGGGTGGAAGGCGATCTACCCGCACCTCGACGGCGTCGGCGTGACGGTCGGAGTCCTGGATTTGTGCGCTCTCGTCGACGACGGCGCGGTCCGCATCCACGACATGGCCGCCTTTGTCGACGAGGCGAAGACGTGCCTGACCGGATCGCGCGTGGACAACTTCGTCCGCGACATCCTGAACGAGTGGCCCTCGCACCGCCGCACTGATTGCTGCCGGACCTGCAACGCCGTCGGACCGTGCGAACGGCACGAAGAGATCGCGGAGCTTGCCGTGGCAGCACTGCGCGACGCTGGCCGTCTGCCATGAAGACCTTGACCCGCATCGTGAAAGCCGGGGCGGTCCGCGAGGGCGACCTGGTGATCGTCACGCACACCGCCGACGGGGCGCCGACGAGCGACCCGGACATCCGCGTCGTGCAGAAGGTGACCGACGCGCTGGTCGCGATCAACCCGGCGCTTCAAGGCCGGGAGATGGCGGCGTTCACGTACTCCCTCGACGACATGGCGGATGGGATCGCGTACCGGATCAGCGACCGGAAAGACCTTGTCACGCAAGCTCGTTCGCTGGTGTTCTCGGGCCGGGCCGTGTCGCGGGCTCTGGACGAACTGCTCGGCGAGGATGGCGACCACCCGGTGTCCGGGATCTGCAACGAATGCGACCAGATGGCGCCGTGCACCGTCCGGTACCTGATCGAGAAGTTCTCCATCGCGCTCCTGATCGACCGTGGGGTGATCTTGTGACGACCGGAAAGTTCATCACCGTCGAAGGCATCGAAGGTGCCGGCAAGACGACCGCCATCAAAAGCATCGAGGAATCTCTCCGGCTCGCCGGCCGGACACCGCTGGTGACCCGGGAACCGGGCGGCACCGGCCTGGGCCGCGAGATCCGGCAGATGGTCCTGCACGGCGAGCACCTGTCCCCGGTCGTCGAAACGCTGCTGTTCGCCGCGGACCGCGGACACCACGCCGACCAGGTGTTGTGGCCGGCGCTGCGCAGCGGCGTGGACGTGATCTGCGACCGGTACATCGACAGCTCGGTCGCGTACCAGACCGCCGACGGGCACCTGACCCGGGACGTGGTGTGGAACATGTCGATGACCGCGACCGGCGGCCTGGTCCCGGACCTGACGATCCTGCTCGACCTGGACCCGGCGGTCGGCCTGGAACGAGTCGGTCAGCGCGGCCAGAAGGACCGGATGGAGTCGAAGATCATCGACTTTCACAGGAAGGTCCGAGAAGGCTTCCTCGCCCAAGCCGCCGACGACCCGACGCGGTTCATCATCGTCGACGCCACCCAGCCCGCTGACGTTGTCGGCGCGCACGTCGCTGTGGCGGTGGCGAAACGGTTCAGCCTGCTCTGGAACAGGCCGCAGAAGTGTGGGTTCGGCGGCGACCGGTACTCCCCGCGCTGTACCCGCGTCGAAGGCCACCCCGGCGACCACCTCCCGACCGGATTGTGAGAGAACGGTAATGAAGGACTCACGCGCACAGACGCTGGACGACTCTGCCTACGAGCGGCGTCCACTCGTGTTCATCGACATCGACGGTGTCCTGAACCGCTACCGGATCCCGGTCACGGAAGCCAGCCAGAAGGGCCTGATCGTCTACGACCAGGAAGACTGGATCGGCAGGACGTGGACGATGCGTCTGGACCCGGCCGACGGTCAGCGGCTGCTGTCGCTGACCGACCTGGCCGACCTGGCGTGGGCGACGACGTGGACCGACCTGGCCGACCTGATCGGGAACCGGATCGGGCTGCCCGGCGGGCTGCCGGTCGCGTACCGGAAGATGAGCGAGTACACGAAAGGCCGCGGGATCCTCGAGGTCGCCGGCGACCGCCCGTTCGTCTGGTTCGACGACGAGCCGACCACGGACGACCGGGAGATGTTCGCCGAGCACGGCAGCGCGCACCTGGTCATCCAGGTCGACCAGTTCACCGGACTGACCGACGAGCACATCGCTAAGGCCCGCGCGTTCCTGGAAAGGCTTCCCGCATGATCGTCAAGCGCGGCAACCTGTTCGACTCGGACGCGCCCGCCCTCGGACATGGAGTCAACCTTGCCGGCGTCATGGGTGCCGGGATCGCGAAGCAGTTCGCCGCCCGCCACCCCGACATGGTGACCGCCTACCGGGACGCATGCCACTCCCGCGCCCTGCACCCCGGCGGCATATACGTCTGGCAGCCGGAGACTGGCCCGGCGATCATCAACATGGCAACCCAGGTCTGGCCCGGCCGGGACGCCCGGATCGGTCTCGTGCTCGACGCGGCCCGAGCGACCGCGGAATGGGCCGGCGCGAACGGCATTGCCCGGGTCGCGATCCCGCAGATCGGGTGCGGCATCGGCGGGCTGTCCTGGGCCGACGTCGCCGACGCCCTCGCCTCGACGGAGACCGTCAAGTTCTACTGGGAGGCGTGGATTCTCTGACGCCGCGTGCCGACGCCGGCGGACCGGCCTCATGGACGACATGACGATCACGCTGCAGACGACCGAGCCGATCCGGCACCAGTCCTTGCCGGCCTCCTCCCGGATGCTGTCGGAGCTGTCCCGGCTGGTGCGGGGGGACGGCATGACTCTGGACGCGCCGTACCAGCGCGGCCAGGTCTGGACGACGATGCAGCAGGTCCGGCTGATCGAGTCGGTCCTGCGCGGCGTCCCGATCCCGGCGATCGTCATCAACGACCGCACGCACGAGTGGTCCGACGGCCCAAACCCGCTCAACGACGGCATCGACATGTACGCCGTCATCGACGGCAAGCAGCGGCTGACCGCGTGGATGGCGTTCGAGGACAATGAGATTGCGATCCCGGCGTCCTGGCTGGAACCCGAGTGGGTCGAGAAGACCATCGACACCGGCGACGGCCCGTACGCGACCCGGTCCGGCCTGAGCGAGCGTGGCCGGCGGCTGCTCGGCAACCGGGCGTTGGTGCCGGTCGTCACGAGCCGGGTGTCGACGGTTGCCGCCGAAGCGGAAATCTACCTGCTCGTCAACGGTGGCGGGACGGCACAGGAGTCCGCCGACCTGGACCGGGCCGAGAAGGTCGCCGGCCGATAGAAATCGGTCCCGCGAAATGCGTGCCGACGCCGCCTGACCGCACTCATGTAGGGCATGAATCTCGATGACCTGGCCGGGCTGATTGGCGAGCAGAACGTCAAGCCGGAAGCGGTTCAGGATGAGCCGGAAGCCGGTTGGGCTCCGCCGACCCTGGTGCCCGGTTCGGTTGCCGCGGCGGTTGTCGCCGACGTGTACGGCGGCGCGGCTGTAACGATCGTGAAGTCGCCGCCCGGTGGCGGCAAGACGCACCTGCTCGGCATCCTCACGGCGTGGCTCGCCGGGTTCGGAGACCTGCGCGTCGGCGTCGCAACATTCACGACGGAACAGCGCAACGCGGTCGCCGAACGGCTCGCGCTGGACCTGCCCGACGGCATGGTCCGCCTCGAAGGCAGAAGCAACGTCCCGGATGGTTTGAAGCACCTGACCAAGCCCATGCCAGGCGTGCCGGGCACGAAGGTGTCAGTAATGACGTGCGCGTCACTGACGGCACATAGGTCGGCACCGCAGTTCGACGTGCTGCTCATCGACGAGGCGTACCAGCTGCCGTTCGATGAGGTCGCGACCGCTGCCGCGAACACCCCGCAGCTCGTCCTGGTTGGCGATCCCGGCCAGATCGGTCCGGTGATCACCGCCGACACGTCCGCATGGGAGGCGATGCGGATCGCTCCGCACCGCCGCTCCCCGGAAGCGTTCGAGCACCTGTACGGGGTGACACCCAAGGTGCACACGATGGACGCTACGTGGCGGCTCGGCGAGATTTCAGCGAAGGTGATCGCTCCGCTGTACGACTTCCCGTTCGGTTCGGCGCGCCCGGACAAGTACGTCGCCCGTGGCGGTGCGCGGCTGCCCGAAGTTGCCCACTTCACCGTCCCGGAACCGGACGGGGTGGACGACTCCGCGATGATGCGCGCCGTTGTCGATCTCGCCGTCTCCCACCTCGGGGACACCCTGGTCGAGGACGGCCAGCAGCGGACGGTCGTCGAATCCGATATCGCCATCGTCGTTTCACGGTCCACCCAGGTCACGAAGATCACCGCGATGCTGCGCGCCAGGGGCCGCTCCCGGATCTCGATCGGCACGGCGGACAAGTTGCAGGGCGGGCAGTGGGCGGTCGTGGTCGCGCTCGACCCGATCACTGGCGCACCCGACCTCGGGTCGCACCAAATCTCGCTGGGCCGTACTTGCGTGATGCTCTCCCGGCACAAGGCCCGACTGGTGTGGGTTCACGACAGTACGTCCGTGGCCCAGCTCGTGAAGATCGGCGCGGAACGGGCCGCTGTCGCCGTGCGGCAGCGGATTCTTTCCCAGCCGATTGCGTAACGACGTGCGATCACCGGCGTCATGTGGGGCATGAGTGAGAACCTGAAAAACCTGCCCGGAACACCAATGCTGCGCGCGTATGCCGCAGCCGTCCTCGCGGACGTGCCCGCCGCCTTCATCGGCGACCCGGGCATCGGCAAGACCGCCCAGCTGACCAAGTGGTCGGCCGCGTGGGGCCGTCACCTGGAAACGATGATCGGCTCGATCCGGGAGGCGGTCGACTTTTCCGGCCTGCCCGTGATCTCCGATGTCACGACAATGCCGAACGGCGACGTGGTCGCGCAGCCGACCACGGTCAACACCGTCCCGGCGTTCGCGATCCGGGCCGCGGCCGCCCCGAAGGCGACCATCTTCTTCGACGAGTTGACCACCGTCCCGCCGTCCACGCAGGCCGGGATGCTCCGCGTGATCCAGGAACGGTGCGCGGGCGACTTCCAGCTCCCCAAGACGGTCTCGATGGTCGCGGCGATGAACCCGCCCGAGTCCGCCGTGAACGGCCAGGAACTGGCTCCCGCGACAGCGAACCGCTTCTGGCACTGCAAGTGGCAGTTCGACCGCGAGGCGTGGCTGAACGGTGTCCTGTCCGGGTTCGCCAACGAGATCGTCCCGTCATTGGAGCAGTTGACCGGCAACCCGACCGAGGCGGAGCAGCTCGCCAATGCGTCAGCCGTTGTCGGCTATCTCCAACACAACCCGTCCAAAATCGACCCCGGCTGCCCGGCCGACGCGGACAAGTCCTCCGGTGCCTGGCCGTCGCCCCGGTCATGGGACAACCTGCAGAAGATGCTGCGCTACGTCCGCCGTGGCGACGCCCCCACCCTGATGCTCGTGATCAACGGGTGCGTCGGAGAAGGCGAGGGCAAGATGTTCTTCCAGTGGTTCAAGGCCCGCGGCCTGTACGACCCCGAAGCGGTCCTCGCGGACCCGTCGCTCGTGAAGTGGACGACCGACACACCGGACGTCCTGTTCGCCCTCACCCAGGCCATCGTCGCCCTGATGGGCCACAACCCAACGCTGAACCGCTGGAACGCCGCCATCGACGTGTGCGACTCCGCTATCGCCGCTGGCCGCAAGGATGTTGTCGTCCCCGCCGTCCGTTCGCTGCTCGCGATGAAGCCGCAGGACGCGGCCATCCCGCAGCGGATGCGCGACGAACTTGGAAAGGTCATCCTTGCGGTCGCGTGACCGCCAGTATCCAGAAGGGAAGGTACTGCCCATGGACACCACTGGCTGGCTGACGATCAAGGTCGCCTACCCGCTTCCGCTGGTCCTGTCCGCGACACTGATCCGGGCCATCGGGACGGTATGGCCCGAGGCGGTCATCGACCAGGCTGACCCGGCCGCCCGGGACCACCTGGTGCTGCGCGTCCCGAACCCGAACGGGCGCTCCGACGCGGAATGGGCGCTCGTCGAGGTCCGCGACGAATACCAGGATCTAACCGCCGACGGCGACACGACGGCCGGGTCGTTCGTCACGGGCCTCCAGGACGGGCAGACGACCGTCATCACCCCGGAAGACGCTTTGACGAACCTCGCGGCGTGGGCATTGACCGTACTGGAAGCGTTCCCGGACGCGCCGAACTACGTCGAACAGGCCACCGTCCTGCTCCACCCGGTCACCGGCCCGGACGGTACCGTGCGCGACCGGATCGCCGTCGCGGCGTGCTGGTCCGAAGGGCAGACCCCGGGCGAATTGCACCGCGACGCCGAAGCACGGGTCACGGTGCTCGAGAACCTCTTGGCCGACCACGGGATCGACATCCCGTCCTGAACCGGGAATCCCCGGCCCGCACCCTCACTCACTCATTGCGGGCCGGGGATTTCTTTTCCCAAAGCGCGTAACGACCTCCGGCCACCGGCGTCATTACGGGTGCAAGACAAGACCGGCCCTCCGGGGAGTAGGAGATTTCCCCTTTCGCCCCGAAGGGCAGCCTGCACCGGCCTGTCCGGCTGTTAACGGCATCGGCGACGTCGAAGGCTCTCTGTGGTGGTGTGGCCTCGGTCCCGAACCGAAGGCTGCCTCTCCCCGGAGGGCTGGATTGTCTGCCCCCGCACTCATGCCGGGTAGGACCCCGGGCGGCGGGTAAGACGGCTGATCCTACCCACCGGACGACGGGGCACCTGCGCCGGTCTGACCGGCTGTCAACGCCGGGCGGCACGGGCTCCCTCCCGTGGTCGCGCGAGCGAAGGTGCCCTCCCGCCGCCCGGGAGTTCGCCGCCGTAACGCCCGATCTGCCGCATTGAAAAGGGTATGGCGGACGACAACAGCACCGACATCGGCAACCGGGCGCCGGCAGGTGGCACCGGCCGGTCGAACGATGACGTCACGAACTGGCTGAACGGACCGGGATCGACCGTGGTCATGGTGATCCTCGCGGCCCTCGCCGTGATGTTCATCGTCCGGATCATCCAGGGGCTCCTGTGAGCGGGCAGATCATCGGACGGGCCGCGACCTCGCTCTCCGGTGACACCAGGTGGGCCACGAACGCGGGCACGGTCAGCGCCGGCACCCGCGGCGAGGCGGCGACCGCGTACGTACTCAACCAGATGGCCGGCAGTACCGAGATCACGGTCATGCATGACGTGAGTGTCCCGATCCCCGGCATGTCGATCAACATCGACCACGTGGTCATCGCCAGCAACCGCGTCATGCTCATCGACAGCAAGTCGTGGAAGCCGGGTTTCCTGTGGACGTTCGGCGGGAAGACCCGCCGCGGTTTCCAGCCGTTCGCGGCGTGCGACAAGAAGTCCGTGCAGATGGCGCAGGAGGCGTTCACGGCGTACCTGTCCATGTATGACGTGCACCTGACCGTCCCGGTCGTCGTCGTGTGGCCGTCCCGGCGGGAGGGGAAGGTGTCGCTGTGGGCGGCGACGTTCCCGTCCGCGAGGCTGGTCCACGGCGCAGCGCTCGAGCGTGTCGTGCGGCGGGCAGTCCCTGTCACGAAGCAGGCCGACCCGCGCATCGTGCAACGCATCCGGTCACTGGTGGCGTAATGCCTGCCACTCGCAGCCAGCAGCAGGCCGGGTCGGCGTCGCTGGCGCCGTTCGCGTTCTTCGTCGGCATCATCGGTATCGGCGTGGCCGCGTGGAAGGGCTACCCGGGCGTCCCGGTCCTGCTCGCTGCGCTCGTGATCTCGGCAATCCTGGAGAAGCCGCCGCTGATGACCGGGCGGAAGGTCCCGGGCCGCGGCGCGCAACCCGCGGGCGAGAAGGAGGAAGACCTGCAGGCGTCGTACCAGATGTGGCGCAGCCTGCGGTGGCGCCTGCTCGTCCCGACGCTCGACTGGCTGCCCGGGTGGCCGCCGCGCGCGTCGTGGTTCGCTGCGGTCGCGGCTGCGTGGACCTCGATCGCGTTGCCGGTGAAGGAGCCGGTGTACGCGCTGGCGAACCCGCCAGCAATGTTCATCGTGGTCGCCGTGATGACGGCCGCGATGCGCCGCAAGTCCGGATCCCCCGGCCTGCGACTGAACACCTTCCCGTTCCGCCCGCTGGCACTGCTGTCCGGCCTGGCCGGCGCCGGGGCGGGCGCTGCGGCCGGGAAGTACGGGCCGCCGAAGATCGAAGAGGCCGTCCCCGGCCTCGAGTTCGGCCCGCCGATGGTCATCGTCTCCGGGCTTGCGTTCCTCGGCTTCCTCGCCGGGCTGTACCCGGCCTGGTCGAACAAGGCGCTGGCCCGGTGGCGCGCGGTCGTCCGGGCCCGGCGGGAGTGGCGCCCGCGGTGGGAGTCGCTGAAGTTCGATCCGTTGCCACAGCTGATCGACTCGGTCATGGTCGGCGACTGGCAGATCGACGACTTCATCGCAACCAGCGTCGGTGGCGCGGCGGAGGTCCGCGACAAGGCCGACAAGGTCGCGACCACCGTCGGCGGCGGCGTCGAGGTGACCGTCCTGACCCGACCGAACGAGGCCGGCGGGCAACCGCTGCCCGGCACGATCCACCCGCAGAAGTTCGCCATCGTGACCGCGCCGTCCGGGAACGCCCCGGATCTGACCGACCCGGGCACCCCGGCGGACATCGTCCAGGTCGTCATCGACGTCCTGATGCGGCGCACATGCATCGCGCTCGGCCTGCCCCCGGCCGTCGTCACCGGCGTCGAAGGCATGCACGCCGACGGTGCGACGAAGGCGCTGTGGCGAGTCACCGCGGACTGGCCGGACGGCCCCGGATGGGAGGCGGCCCGGTCGGGAAAGGTCGCCAAGCGGGTCACCGACGGCGGGTCGAACAAGTTCGGCGACCGGTTCATGGCGGTCTCCGGTATGCCGGCCGTGGTCGACCACCGCCGCGACGGCGGGTCGATGTTCGTCGGTGCGGTCGATGACGACATGCCGTTGAAGGACGAGAGCGTCCGCCCGATCGTGCTGATGCTCGCCGCCGAAGACCAGTGGCGCGCCCGGTGGGAGATCCTGAAGGTCGACCCGGCGCCGGACCTGTACGAGGTCCGGTCCGTCGGGACGTGGACGGTCTACGAGTTCGAGACGCTCGGTGCCGAGTCGTCCGAGACGATGCGGTTGAAGGCGCCGAAGATCGCGCCGACCGTCGGCGCCGGCGTGGACATGACACTCATCCCGAGACCGAACGACGTGGACGGGGTCGAGGTCACCGGGACGATCCACCCACGCAAGTTCGCGATCGTCATCTCCCCGTCCGGCGACATCCCCGACATCGGCGATCCGGCAACATCCCCGGAGGTCCTGGACACCGCAGTCCGCACCTGGGTTCAGCAGGTCTGCGACGCGCTCAAGGTCGCGCCCGTCATGGTCACCGCGGTCACGGCGATGCACACCGACGACTCACCGGTCGCGATGTGGCAGGTGAACGGGGCGTGGCCGGAAGGCCCGGGCTGGACCACGGCACGCGCCCTCGGGTTCGCTCCGATGCTCGGCGGCGGGACGCGACTGGACGCTGCGATCGACCACCGGTCACCCGACGGCGGGCACCTGTTCCTCGGCGCCGCGACGGACGATCTGAAGACGATCGACCCGAAATTCCCGGACGCGCTGGGCGAGATCTTCGAAGAGGACTGGTGGAACGGCGTCTGGACGGAGGTGCTCAAGCAGGGGGTGAACCCGCCTACGATCGCGCCCCGGGTCTCGAGCGAGGACACCTACCAGGGGAAGCGGATCAAGCACACCGTCTTCCAGGTACGCAAGGGCATGGACCCGATGGAGCACGGCAACCCGAAGGCGGAGACGAAACTGGCGTCCACGTTGAACGCGGCCCCGTTCGTGTCTGTGACCGGGTGGACCCCGCCGAGCGTGGGCCGGAAGGCGACCCGCCACGCAACCGCGTTCTGCGTCACGTGGTCCTCCGAACCGGGCCTGCCGACGGCACCGGAGAAGGTCGTGTCCGCATCCCGGCCGACGCCGGCGTACCAGTGGTTGCTCGCCTCGCACGTCAACCATGCCTTCGATGCGGCTCGTCTCGCGCGCCCCGAGGTCGTCGCGGTTCGCGCGCTGACCCCGGAGCCGTCCGGGAACAGGCGGTTCGCCGAGCCGTCCGTCTGGGAGATCACGCTGCGGCTGTATGGCGGGGTGACCCTCGCGGACGTGCGCGGCGCGGCGGACCGGATGCGGCAGGCACTGGCGACGCCGTGGCTGCGCGTGGATGCTGCCGCGGACGGGTGCATCATCTACGCCGGCGCGAGACCGTCGTCCGTCGAGATCGTCTCCGTCAAGGACCGCGACAAGGTTGTGGCCCTCGACTGGGACCAGGCGTGGCTGAAGTCGAAACTCGACATCCCGGGCGCGCTCACCCCGGTGCTGGCGAAGGTGGAGCCGGTCGAGACGAACCCGCAGGTGACCGTGTTGACGTTCGACCTGCCGCAGGGTGCGTCGATTCCGGGGATCGTGAAGATCCTGCCGACGTTGCGGACCTCGACCGGGAACGACTTCATCGAGCTTGACCGGGAGCGGACCACGGCCGCCCGGCTGGTGCTGCAGGTCTCCGAGCGGGACCCGATGCCCTCGCGCGTCGAACTGATCATGGACGGCATCCCGGACGGGTCGCTGTCGATCCCGCTGGCCGTGAACGTGGCCGGAGTCCCGGACAACTGGAACATGAAGGAGTCGCCGCACCTGGGCGTGATCGGTGGGTCCGGGTCAGGTAAGTCGGTCGCGATGACGAACCTGCTGACCGGCGTGCTGCTGGCCGGGCATGACGCGATCGTCGTCGACCCGGTCAAGGGGGCCGCCGACTTCAAGTACGCGACGTCGTTCGCTCTCGCGACGGCCGACACGTGGCAGAACGGTGCAGCGGCGATGCGGTGGGCCTACCAGGAGGTACTGCGCCGCAAGGATCTGAACAAGCAGCACGGGACCGAGTCCATCGACAAGCTGCCGGATGAGGTTCGTCCGCGCAGGCTGGTCGTGTTCATCGACGAGTTCACGTCGTTGATCGAGAAGTCATCCGTGCCGAAGACCCCGATGGACGACCCGGACCTCGAGGAAGAGCGGCAACTGCTGCTGCTGGAGAACAGCTTCAAGGACACGATCGGGTCGCTGGCCGGGAAGATCACCCGGGAGGCCCGGTCCGCGGGTGTCTCGCTGGTGCTCGGCGGCCAGAAGTTGCGCCAGGACGACCTGGCGAAGATCGGCGGCCTCGGCAGCCTGAAGACGAACCTGGCCCGGCTGCTCGTCGGCGCGACCACCTCCGGCGACCGGATGTCGGCGCTGCGGCGTGCCGAAGAAGCCCCGATCTTCCCGGGCGCGATCCCGCCGGGCCGTGGCATCTACGAACCGTCGACCGGTATGCCGCACACGGTGCAGGTCGCCTTCACCGATACTGCCGTGATGGGTGCGAAGATCGCGCAGGAGCGCGAACCGGTCGTGCCCGTAGACCTGTCCCCGTTCATCCAGGTCCGCAAGGACCGCGGCCCGGCCGTCGAGGACATCGACCTGGACGAGGCATGGGACCTGGAAGACGAGATCGAGCTGGACCTTGGCGATCTGGAGAACGCCGTAGAGATAGAGCTGGACCTGGACGACTTTGCCGACGAGGCTTCCGAGGCCGCAGAAGCACTGGACGGGCAGCCCGTGACCGATCAGCCCGGTCTGGAGCAGGAGGCTGCCAGCGAGCCCGCCAGCCCGGTCAGCGAGCCGGAAACGGACGATGCGTGGGATGTCTTCGGCGCGTCGGAGCCAGTCGAGACAGAGACCGACGACGACGACGACCTGTGGTCCATCGACGCCCCGGACGCGCGGCCGGACAACAAATCGGAACCGGCCGACGACGGCTGGGACTTCGGCGAAGATCCGGTCGAGCAGGTGGTCAAGGACGTGGTCAACGACGTCGACCTCGCCGACGCAGACGACGAGGGCTGGGACTTCGTTTCCGAACCGGTCGAGCGGCCCGCACCGAAGCCGGCCAACGCCGACGACTGGAACTTCGGCGACGTCCCGGACCCGGTGCCGGTGCCGGCAAAAACTGCGGACGAATGGAGCTTCTGACGTGGCGGAAATCCGTCACACAAAATGCCGAAAACCGTTGCTGGGCAACGTAATCACTGGAACGGACCGGCGTCATCATGGGCATGGATAACCCCTACGAAATGCAGGTCATCACCACGGCCGACGTTGCGGTACTCCTTCGCGGACGGGACACCTACCCGCTCCGGTCGGTCATTGGCAGCCTGCGGACTCAGGACGACGATTCCTGAGCCTGCGGGCGGAGCCCGGTGATCGCCTGGAACGCCTTCGTCGCCTTCGCCATTGCCTTGCTGATCGTCTCGGGGTCCCCGCGCGACCAGGACGCGATGTAGCCCGGCGAGAAACTGGACGCCTCGGACGGGGGCATCCCCCAGTGCCGCATCGTCATGTACGCCGTCGCCTCGGCCTCGGTTTCTGCGCGAGACCGCCCGGAGCGGGTGTGGTAGTCGTCCATTTCGTCGACGTGGCCGCAGTGGATGTGGCCCAGCTCGTGCGCGAGAGTCGAGACCTTCTGCGCCTCCGGCAGCCGCGAGTCGACGACAACGGTCTTCGTCTTCGGATCGGTGTAGCCCACGTTCGACGTCGGGTCACCCGGACGGTAGCGCGGGATCTCCTTCTCCTCGTACTGGTAGCCCGCCTTGCCGACGGCATCCTTGAGCGCCTCGTATGCGCCCTCCGGCGGAGCCGCCGAACTGAACGAGACCAGCTCCTGCTGCGGGATCGGCCCGCCGGTCGTCTGGCACGCGTCGAACTCGGCCTGCCCCGACCAGCCCTTGATGAAGGACCGCTTCTTCTCTTCACCGGTGCCAGGGTCCTTCTCGGTGATCGTGATCTTGTTCGGGCGCAGGATCCAGATCGCCTTCGCGCCGGCGCGCGGGTGCCGCTTGTACGTCCGCTTCCACGCCGCCGCCGACATGAGCATCAGGTCCGGCGGGCAGCCCTCCAGCTCTTCCTCGGTTGCGTTGGCCCGGCGCTCCGCACCCTGCAGGTGGGCGAGCATCTGGTTACCGAACGACCAGCTCGACATCCGGTTCGCGGCACACAGGTCAAGGAAGTCCCGCAGCTTCCCCTCGGCGACGATCTGCTCGACGGAGGCGAGCAGCTCCTGCTCGATCCGTGCGGCCCGCTCCTTGATGTCGACGTTCGAGAAGACGGTTGTCATCCGCACGTCGTTCCCGGTCGGCTGCATCGCCTCCGACCCGGCCGCCAGATCCTGAACAGCCTGCGGCGTGAACACGGCGTCCTCGTCGATCCCCTCCAGCATCCCGTCAACGACGTGCGCGTCATGCCCGAGCGAGACCAGGTATTCGCGCACATCCGGCGTCGACATCAGCTCGGAGAGGTCAACGTCCTGCTCACCGTGAGCTTGCGTTCCGAACTGGCCGTTGCTCTGCCGGGCGGACTCGCGGGCCGACTCCGCATGCGTCGAGATCGTCGTCATGCACTGGATGTGTGCGGGGCGAACAGACCGGTCAGGACGCGGGCTGTGCCGAACAGTCCCAGCGACGGGCCACCTCGTCGACCGTCATCGACAGGCCGGAGATGAAGACCGAGCCGTCCGCTCGAACGTCGGCGACCTGATCGTTCGCGTTGTTGAACAGCCGGACTCCGCCCGCCTCGCCGAGCTGGACGGTCAGGTCCGCGCTGAGGGTGCGCACCGCGATCAGCGACGCCACCTTGCGGGCCTCTCCGGTTGCCCTGCCGTGACCCGCCAGCGCCTCGATCCGTTGCAACCTGGTCACCGCCCGAACCCGGTCTTCCGGGTTGGGGATGAGCACGTCCAGCATCAGGTTGATGTCGTCCGCGAGAGTCTCGATCGCTTCGCCGTTGTCGAACGCAGCTCCGACCCCGCGGAGCAAGGCGTTACGCGCGTTCATGATGTTCCCTTCAATGGAGTGGATTTCTGTCTGCCATGGGCGAACCATTCGCCGGTCCCGTCTGGTCGTTCAACAGCGGGAGCGCCGGCGCGGTGCCAGCGGCCCTGCGTGTCGAAGAACTCGCGGGTCCCGTCCGGGCGGATACGACCCGGCCCGTCCTTGCTGCGCAGCTTCCCGTTCACCCAAAACTCGACCGTCCCGTCCGGGTACTTCGCCGCGGGACCGTCCGGGTTGTGCCGGCGTCCGCGAACCCAGTGCTCGAACGTGCCGTCCGGGCGGGAGATCGCCGGACCGTCGGCGTTGTGCAGCTTGCCCTTCACCCAGAACTGGGTCTCCCCGTCCGGCAATATCACGGCCGGTCCGTCCGGGTTGTGCAGCACGTCATCGAGACGGAACTCGACCGTCCCGTCGGGGCGCTCGATCCGCCCGGAGATTCGCGGCACCAGCGGAACGAGCTGGGCCGGGGCCACCTTGATCAGCTCGCCCGGACAGTCCAGCGACATCGGGCACGACTTCGGTGCGGTGCCGCGCGCGAACAACAGCCAGCGGCGGCAGGCGGTGCACACGACAACGGTGACGAGCGGGCGTCCGTCGGCGGCGGCAGCGACGTGGGTGATTGCCGGGGCGAACCGGGTCAGCAGCTCCGGCTGGCCGGTCGTCAGTGCGAGGTCCTCCGGAAAGTGCGGCAGGTCGGACCAGCGGCGCACTTTCGCATGCTTGAGCACCCCGAGAGCAAGCGAGACCGCGGTGCCGACCGGCGGCAGGCCGGGCACCGGGTCGAGACGCTTCATGGAGGGGTCCACGTCTCTTCTTTGCCGCGGACCCCGACTGCGGCGGCGATCAGCCCCGCAATCGCTCCATGATCCACCGGTATTCGGCGATCGACTCGCGGATGTCGGACATCGCCGAGTGTTGCTTCTCCTTCGGGAACCCCTCGGTGACGAAACCGTTGGCGAACATCACGTACGCCAGCGCGGTGACGTCGACGGAACGGTAGTGCAGCATCCCGTACGTACCGGGCAGGCGCCGCTCGAGGAAGTTGAGGTCGAGCCGGACGGAGTTGCCGGCGACCCGAAGCTGGCGGGGGCGGCCGGAAAACTGGCCCATGAAGTCGAGCAGCTGCGCGTCGACCTCGGCCAGCGGCGTGCCTCCCGGCAGCCGGCCCCACAAGCCGGTCTGGTCGTGCATGTTCTGCACGACGGGGCCGCTGTTCGCGCGGATCGCGGACGCTTCGTCCGGGCTGTAGGCGATCGTGCGCTCGAAGCAGCCCATCTCGTATCGGCCGGTCGGGTCGGTGATGACGGCGGCGATTTCGAGCAAGTGGTCACGCTCGGCGTCCAGGCCGCTCGTTTCGACGTCGGTCCACATCAGCAAGGTGTTGTCCATGCCGATGATGAGGCCGGGACGAGAGGATCGGTACGCGGCGGCCGGATTGGCTGACGTCCCAGACGCGCTACCTGCACTGTGTGCATGTCCCCGCACACATCCAGGGCACGACGACGCAATTCACCGAAGCCGACCACCCACGCGGATCGGGCGGGAAGTTCGCCACCAAGCCGCATCCCGAGCAGGACGTCGACCTGACTGCGCCGGCGTCCGGTGGCAAAGAGAAAGCAACCGGACCAACACCGAAAGACGCCGCCGTGAACCAGATCGAAGCCACCTACCGCCGGCCATTCCGGCCGTCGTTAACGGATCCGGGCAAGCCAGCGCCGTCGCGGCCTCGTTCGCCGAGATGGGCCTGCACCCGACCCTGACATTCCGGGTGGTGGTCGCCGACCCCGACGGCCTGCTCCGCCTGAACACCGGCGAGGTTCCCGACGCCGGCGGCCTGACGCTCGAACATATGGTTCGCAACACCTACCACAACGGCCGGAACCTGATGATGTCGCTCCACCCGGACGTCAACCTGCCGGCCACCGAATATGTCGCCTGGCCGCTCCCGAACGTCATGCTCGGAGTGCGTAACAGCGGACAGCGCGCCGTCGACATGGTGGTGCCGGTCCTGCAGCAGCTGCCCGCCGCCCTCCGGTACCTGATCGTCGACCGGTCGGAGGATCAAGTCGAGCTGCCGCGAATCTGCGCGGATGCAAAGAGCCGCTCACGACTGCGCTCAGGTCGGTCCGGCTAAACCCGGGGTCCTTGAACGCAGAGCAGGCGCAAGCCGCCGTGACCTCGACGTGCCGGTGATCGAGATCTAGACGCGCGACCGGTGCCGGGTCGAGACCTGCACCTGGTGCTGCGGGTAGTCGCGTGCCGTGGACAGCAGCAGCGTCTCAACCCACGCGGGCCCGTCAACGACGTGGACCAGGTGCACGCCCGGGGTGCGGAACCCCGCCCGGATCAATGCCCGCTCCAAACGGCTCCGGTCCCCGGCGGCCGAAACATCCTGTCCGGACCAGACGATGACCAGTCTGCCGTTCCGGCCGTGCACGACCACGCGCATCGGCGCCAGGGAGTCCCGGATCGCATCGGTCGTCCGGTGCGAGAGCACCTTCACCGGCTCCCGCCGGCGACGCTCGCGCACCGCCTTGCCGGTCACGGCGCGACGATCCCACAGCCACCGGCCGGCCTCGATCAACGCCCACGCGCGATCGTTGTCGCGTCGCGGTGCCCGCCACGTCGTCGGCATCCGCCGTCCCGCGCGGCCGCATGACGAGCACGATCCCGACGACGGCCGGTTCGGACCGGACAGCGCGGCCCGCCACACCCGGCGGCAAGGCACGCACACCATCGGGACGGACAGGAAGCTAGGCATGACTTTCGCCTTTCAGCCGGCCGAGCTCGGCCTGCACCTGGTCGGGATACCGCTGCGCGACAACGTTCCTGGCTCGCTGTAGCAGCGCGGCATCGCTGCGGCCAGCTTCTCCGCCTCGACGGTCGCGCGCAGCGCGGCAACCTCGTCGTCGTGAGTGGTCACGACGTGCCCTTCCATTGGTCTGTGTGCAGCCGGAGCAGGGTGCTCAGCAGTTCCTCCGGGTGCGCTTCGGCGACCATCTGATAGGCCCGGCGGAGCACGTCCTCGTTGTCCTTCTTGGCCCGGTTCAGCGTGACACGCGCGTACTCGTCGGCGAACACGTACCCGCTCTGCGCCCACCACGGCAGAGAGACGAACGGCGTCCTGCGGGTGACGGTCGCCAGGGTCCCGTCGGCAACCATCTGGCGCAGCAGCTCATTCAGCGCGACCACGTCGATGTGCCGGTCGTAGCCGTCGGTCGGGGTGAACCCGAGAACGTCGTCGGCCAGCATGAACGGGGTGAAGCCGTACGCTACCTGGGCGTGCGGGGCGGACGGGACCCGGCGGCGGCGCAGGACATCGCCGGTCGTGATGACACGGAGCTTCGTCGTCATCATCGGCTCCCGATCAAGGCGGTGACGTCGTGCACGCTGGCCGGTCCCATGTCCCAGGCGTCCAGGCCGACATGGACCTGGGCGCTACCGGCGCCGGATGTGGTCAACCGTTCCGGGCCGTGCGTGTGCCCGTGCACGACAGGGAACCCGTTGTCCCGCAACCGCCACTGCGTGAACCGGTCCGGGCCGTGGTCGCCCTCGTACGGGAAGTGCGACAGCAGGATCTGTCCGTGGTCGGTTCGCAGCGCGCCGTGCAGGGCCACGGTGGCGAACACGTCGAGGTAGCGGCGGAACGCGGACCGGTGCCCGCGCGCCCCCGGGAATGCCGCGTCGTGGTTGCCGAGGATCAGGTGTTTCGTCCCCGGGACGGACGCCATCAACGCGAGGGCCTGGTCGAGCCGGCCGACGCTCAGGTCGCCGAGGACGAACAGCTCGTCGCGGTGGCGCACCATCCGGGACAGGTTCCCCACGACGTGCTTGTCGTGGTCGTCAACGTCGTCAAAGCCGCGCAACCGCGCGACGTGCGGGTGCCCGAAATGCAAGTCGGACGTCAGCCAGATCTCACTCATGCCGATGTTGATGCCGGTACCAGGTCGTGGGCACGCACCGAGACGATCCGTGCCCGCCGGACCGCAGTCCCGAACGGCAGCGCATCGCCGGTGTCGACGAACAGCCACACATCGTCGCAGCCGATGATTGTCCCGATCGTCGTGATGTGCCAGGAAGAACCGGGCACCGCGGAAACGACCACGACCGTGTCTCCCGTGGTGAAACCGTGCACGACGTCGACGGCGACCTTCGCAGCGAGGGTGGCGAAGATTCCGGCGATGTCGTCCATCGCGGCGGCGGTCAGGCTTTCCAGGTGCGCCGAGGCGACCGGGTCGACCGACCGGCCCAGCCACAGGTGCGCTCGGCCGTGAAAGACCCGGAACGCGAACGGTATCCGCCTGGCGAACTCGCCGACGGCGTGCAGCGGCTGGGTGCCCCAGTCGTGCACCGTGCCATCATCGCGGCGCCGGAACCGGTACTCCGGGTGTTCGGCCTCGATGCGGTCGGCCACCTGACTGTCCATCAGAGGTTCGCCCCGAGAATGACGTCAGCGACGGACCGCGCAGACGCCGACGGCGAACAGCCGGTCGCGCGGCACAGCGCGGCGTGATTCTCGAGGATGTCCGCGACCCCGTTGACGAACAACGGGTGCCCAAGCATCTGCTCGTGCGGCGGCGTGTCGTGGCTGATCTCGATCAGGTAGCGCTCCGGGAGCCCGTCCGCGCCCGCACGGAGTTGCCGCGCGGCCTCTTCGATCCGGTCCAGCTCATGCGCGATGTTCATCATGGTCACCCATGAGGCCGGTCGGGCGGCGTCGGCACGCGGAGGTCAGACCCGGACGGGCCAGGCGTCGAGGTAGCGCAGCTGGTCGACGTCCTCACCATTGAGCGGCAAAGCCCGGCACTCGATCGCGGTCCGACCGACGAGGTTCCCGCCGGCGGAGGACCAGGCAGCCAGCTGCGGCGGCGCGGTGTCGGTGCGCGGCACGATTAGGAACACATCCACCCTCATTCCGAGACGGATCGTCCCCACGAGGGTGTGCAACGCGTCCATGTCGGCCTTCTCGAACCCGGCCTGGCCCTGGTCGTTCTTGGCGACGTCGATGTCGATGCGGCGCACCGCGCCCTGGCCGGTCAGCAGGCCGGTGATCTTCGCGGTCTGGCGCGGACCGAGCGGCCTCGTGATGTCGAGGACGAACTTGGCGTCCTGCCCGGAAACCTTGATCTGAGTGTCGTTGGCGGTCATGGGATTTCCTTACTCTGTCGGTGTTTGACGGATCCGGCGTCGATCAGCAGGAGCGCCGCAAGTTCGAGTTGGTCCCGGCGCGGATCGCACGGGAAGGCCGTGACGCACGTTGCGCAGGTGCCTTGCGGGAGTGCGGTGTGCGCATCGGATGCGAGCTGGCCGGCCAGCCAGGTCGACACGCCGCCGCCCTGCTTTGCGACAAGGTCGAGGGCGGGCGTGATCAGGTCGGTGTCGGTGGCGAGGTACGCCTCCCCGCCGGCCAGGTCGCCGATCGGGCGCAACCCGATGACGAGGTCGGCGTCCTTCGCGGCGCGCACGCGCAGCCGGAACTGCTCGTTGGGCACCTTCACGGTCATCCACGTGTTCACTTCGCCGACGCTCTCGTGCCCGAAGCGGACTACGAAGACGCTGTCGCCTGCGGTTAGCGTCGACGGGTCGGTGATGCGGATCAACGGTGAGTTGTGCACATCGGCTCTTTGCCGCCGAGCCGCGGTTTCGCGGCGGGTCATCAGCTCTGCGCCGCCCGCAGTTCGGCCAGGACCGCTTCGACCTCGTCGGCGTGCCGTTCTGCGACGATCCGCAGGGCGCGGTCACGCAGCTGCGTGTCGAGCTTAGCTGCCCGCGCCTGTTCGGCGGCCTGCCGGGCGACATCCAGGTCCGCGGTCCAGACGAAACCGCTTCGGGCCCTGGGCGGGAGCACGACGTGCGCATCGCTCGCGGACACCGGGGTGAGGTCGCCGTCGGCAACCATCTGGGCCAGTAGACGGTTCAGCTTCGCCAGGTCGACGTACTCGCGGACCCAGCCGTCCCGGCTCTTCCCGCCGAAGTCCGCGCCGGGCTTGCCGATACTTGGGTCGAAACCGAGGCCATGCTTGGCGACATCGTGGGCGGTGAACCCACGGGCCAGCCGCGTGGAGACACGCGACGACGACTGGGCTTGAGCGAACTCGTCCACCTGGTCGCGCGTGACAACGAGACGGTGGCCCTTGACGGGCGGGGTCTGACGGTCGAAGGTCATGCTGGTCATGAAGCCGGTCCGTCAAGGTAAGCACGCGGATCGGTATGCCGGATCTGGCATACCGATCGGTATCCCCCGCGGAGGCGGGGCGGATTCTCGATGGCCTTGGATGGCTTCGGCCACCAGGCGGGCGAGGTCGACCGCTACTACCGGCACGTCTCGTCCATCTCGGGGAACCGCGCGAGCGGCGGGTTCCCGGCGTACATGACTTCGTAGAAAACGGACAGGAAGGCGAACCCGTCCACGCAGAGGACGGACACGTCCCGCGGGACCAGCTGATCCCCGGTGATCGGGATGACCTTCACCTTTTTGGACGTGACCGGCGACGGGGCGCCGTTGACGTTGGGGTCTTTGGGCGAGACAGAGCTGCCGCAGCCACCGAGCAACAGCGCCGCAGCCAGGACAGTGAGAGCGCGTTTCATGACCAAGATGAGCCCGGTGATCGGACGTCGTTACGCGATATCGAGGACGGATCGGAAGAGGATCACGATGACGAGCACGAGCACGGCTGCGCCGGTCAGGATGATCGCCGCGGTGCCGGCCAACAGCAGGGCCCGCTCCCACGGCTGCACGACACGCTGGTCTTGCGGTGTGCGAGAGCGTGTTCCGACGGCGACCGAGGCGATGTAGCCGGCGACGAAACCGAGGATGATCGCGAGGATCAGGAAGATGCGCATCAGCGGGTCTTTCGTGGTTGAATCCGGATGCCGCCTGCGGGCCGGCGCAGCGCTCGTACTGTGCGTCCGGGCCGGCCCGCATGGCGGACCAGGACTGGGGTCTTGGCTACTTGGCCGGGGTCAGGACGTTGCCGCCGTACGTCGGCTGGTAGGGGTTGAGACCCTGCTCGATCGCGAGGTGGCTGTTGTACTCCTCAACGGAACCGAACGGCTTGATCTTCTGCTCGAGGATCTCGGCATCGAGCTTGGCGATCCGGGCCTCGGCCTCCTTCGTCGCCACCTGCGCCTCGGCGGCAGCCTTCGCCGCTTCGGCATCCGCGACGGCTTTCGCACGCTGCGTCTCGGCGTCCGCGACAGCCTTCGCCTTGGCGGCATTCGCCTGAGCCTTCGCCGACTCCTCATTGCCGAGGGCGGTCACGAGGGTCTCCGCCGGTTGCGGCTGCTGGATGAGCGCGGAGAAGCCCTGGAAGAACTCGTCCTCGCCGGGCATCTTCTGCTGGATCAGGGCGGCCAGCTGCTCGTTGACCGTCTTGTTCATCTCGTCCTTGATCGTGGGGTCGGCGTATAGCTCCTTCCACGTGTACTTCTTCGCCACCCGGTCCAGGGTCGCGTCGAGCGCGGGCGCGAAGTACAGGTCAAGGATAATCCGCCAGCCGTCCGGGGTCTCCGACCAGTCTCCGGAGCCAGAGTGAAAGGCGGAGTACCGGTTGCCGATCGAGTCGTGGAAGCGGGTCAGCACCTCGCAGTCGGTGTTCAGGGTGAACTCGACCGAGCCCGGCACGGACAGCGGCTGGTAGTCCTTGGACACGACAGTGAACGAGCCGTGGTCGGAGCCTTCGACTCCGGTGAAGTTGTACGTGCGCTGGGACGCGGGGTACCAGAAGTATTTGTCGCCGGGCTTCTGGATCTCGCGCGAGTTCGCTTTCACGCAGCCCTTCGAGTTGGGCGACTCGATGATGCCGCCGCCCTTGTGCACGGCGACCTCGTCGGCTTGCGCGGACACGGTCCCGGAGATGAGGAATCCGAGGACGCTGAGGATGACGACCGCTACCGCGGCGAGCAGGGCGTAGCCCTTGATCTTGTTGACCATCATGTGTCTTTCTGTGTCGGGTTGCTACTTTGATGATGTTGCGAGAGAGGGGGTTCCGCGCTCAGAGGGTCGCTTTGCGGGTGGCGACCAGCCAGTCGTTGATCCGGTCCTGTTCGGCGCGCACCGGCAGCGGTGTCGGCTGCTCGAACGTGTCCTTCAACCGGGCGATCAGGGCCTCGGCCGGAGCGGTCTCACCGTTCGCGCAGGACCGTCCGAACGCCCGGCATGCCTCCGGGTCGGCGACGACCGGGTCGATCCGACCGGTGGTCCACAGGCCGGTCGCCTGCTCGGCGAGCCGGTACAGGTGCCGGCCGAACTTCTCGTGCTTCGTGGCCTGCTTCACGGCGATCCCGTGGGCTTGCGCGGAGCAGTACCCGAGGTAGGAGGACGCGACCTCGCGCCGGGAAAGGACCGCGTCGCGTAGCTCCAGCAGGGACCGACCAAGCGGCGAGACATCGAGGTAGTCGGTCAGCCAGAACGTCTCGAGGACGGACGGGTTGCCGCGCAGCGCCAGCGACAGGTACTTACCGGCCTCGTGGACCGTGATGTCGTCGGCGGTCCCTGTCGAGTGGTACGTCAGTGCTTCCTTCGCCGGCGGGTTCAGGCCGAGGAAGACGGTCGCAGGCAGTAGGGCGACACCGAACTTGTCCGTATCGCTACCCGTGTTCGCCAGACCGTACGCGCGAGAACCGACAACGGCGGTGAACAGGCGCGGCGCGGTCAGCAGCCGGGAGACGTGATCGGTCTTCATGCCGCAGATGACGCCGGTCAGCGACGGTCGTTACGCGGCGTCCGTCAGCGCACGGACGCAATCCCGGCGCCGGTGCGCAACCGGTGCGACCGCATCCTCGCGGTCAGCGGGGTGACCCCGAACTGTTCCGCGATCGAGCGCATGTCGTTGCGGTGCGCCGCGACCGAGTCGTGGAAGAACTGCGGCGGCATGAGGATCTCGTCCGCGAACAGGTTCGCCGCCCGCTCCCCGGAAATCGTTGTCGGGCACCAGACCAACGCCGGACCACTACGTCCGGCGTCGAGGAAGCCGAGCACGTAATGCCCGAGGAAGTGAGCAGTCTCGTACCGGGATCCGTGCAGCGTCGCGATCGTGAAAGTGCCGTCATCGCCGACGGTCAGTTGTGGCCGGCCGGCCACGACCGTCCCGTTCAGCCGCTGCACGAGCAGCCGCAGGTCCGCCCGGCCATTCTCGTCGTGGAAGGCGTGCGTCAACGTAAGGCATTGCGCCACGGTGCGGACATGAACTTCGGAAACGTCCACCGGCATCGGCGGCGACCTTTCGGTTCGGGCCACGGGGAGCTGGCGGCCGGATGCCGTGATCGTACGCTCCGGCAACGGTTTTCGCGAGACGTCACAGATCGCCGGCCAGGGTCTTCCCGCATTCGCTGCACACGCGCATCTGTTGGTTCGACGGGTCGTCGATCCCGGTCTTCATGAATGCACCGCAACGGGCGCACAAGGTGTGCCCGTACGGCATTTCCGGAAAGAAGTCCTCCCGCTGCTGGCGGGTCGCGCAGAACCAGCACAGGTGCTCCGGCCCGTGCCCGGCACCCTTGAAGTCGACGCCGTCCGGAAGCTCAACGCGAGTGCCGAAATGGTTGCCGGTCATAGTCTTTCGCTTTCCTGTCGGGCGTTCGCCGTGGCCCATGCGGCTTCCAGGTCGGACCGGTCGACGTTCCCGGGCAGCCCGATCATCAAGCCGTAGCAGTACGCGGAACAGATCATCATGGGTGCCTCGCAGCGGTACATGTCGTCCTCGTGCACATCGTGCCCACATTCCTCGCACACGCCCCAGCCGTCGAACTCGGCGTAGAACGCGGCGACCCCACCGTGCGGGAACTGCGCCGCTGTCGGGTCGACGATGGTGCCGTCGTCGGCTGCCGCCCACCAATGCTCCTGCTGCCCCCAAACCGGGTCGAAGTACCAGCCGCGCACCAGCCGCAACGCCGGGTCTGCGGCGACCGCTGCCTCCGCCGCCTGCTTGCATGTTCCGCGCAGCGACGGATCGAACGTGCGCGCGCTCACTGGAACCGGTCCCAAAGGACGTGCGCGAGAACCAGCAGGCAGCAGCCGGCTGCCGTGGTACCGCCGGCCAGCAGCGGCGGCAGCCAGGACGGCACGAGCGGCGATACGGGTGCCAGGGCCGCCCAGGCGATCATCAGCACTCCCGCGCCGATCAGCGACCAGGCGACCGTGATGGCGTCCCGGTAATCGGTCCGGTTCTCGATCAGCTTCATACCGAGGATGACGCCGGTCGAATGCCGTTGGTACGCACCGACCCTCAAGCGGACTCGAACTCGAAGATGCGGTCCGTGACGCTGTACCCGACCGGCTCCTTGACCTTGTCGATCATGGTGAACAGCGCCTCGTCGTAGCCCCCCTCTTCCAGGACGTCCATATCGAACGGAATCCCATGGCGGGCGAGATCGGTGGCGGTGAATTCGAATTCGACGTCAGTGACAGTCGTCTGTCTCATCGTGACGCGGATCTTCCTGGTGCTCATCGGGTTTCAGCCTTTCTGTAAGTGGTTGATCGCCCAGCGTTTGAGCAGGGCCCTGGCTTTGCACGCGGACAGGTGCGGGATCTGCTCGCCGAGAACCTCTGCGACGGCGAAGGCTTCGTCCACGTCGAGCGGCCGGCACGGGTTGTGCAACTCGCACGGCAGGACGACGGGAAGCTCCGCCGCCCACGTGCGTCCGGTCCGCTTCTCGGCGATAATCCGGTCGTCACGGCCGGTGACGTCGTGGAAGGCGGCGGCACGTACGGCCTCGCTGGTGATCCGGGTGGGCTGCGGGACATCGGACGCGAACATCTGTGCCTCCCGGCCGTCCGGGTGCCGCCACACCAGCCCCGCGTAGCCGTAGCGCGCGGCAAGGATCATTGCGTCCAGCGGGTCCCGGCCCCGGGCGGGAAGGAACTCCTCCGCGTTCCCGGACCCGGCGAGCAGGTACTCCTCCGCGTGGTCGAGGTTGCGCTCGATGAGCGGCCCGATCAGGTCGTACTGGCCGGGAGTCCACTCGCGCTGCAAGTTGCGGGCGGATGCGAAGAAGAAGAACGCCTTGCTGTTCTCGGCCGGCTCCCACAGATCATCCCGGTCCAGCGCCGGGCCGATCTCGATCAGCTGCCAGGCGTTGTCCAGGAACTCCCACGCGAGGCGGCGCGCTAACCAGGCGGTGCCGTCGAAACGGAACCGGACGCCGCGATACTTCTTCGTCGCCCGTCCCTCGCCGGCGACCACCCACTCGCAGCCGGGCGTGACGCGCGGCGGCGTGGTGCCTGGCACGTAAACGGTCGGAATCGTCGTCATGCTCAACATGAGTGCGGTAGCACGAGGTCATTACGCGGCGGGAGCGGGTTTCCCATGCCCGGATGCTTCGGCGGCTTCGGTTCCCGGTGCGGACGGCCGGGACGCAGCCGGGAGTACCGCTCCAACAGGGCCGGATTCTGAGCGAGCAGGGCAACGGCGAGCCGGGCCGTCGCATGCGCGTCCGCGCCGGCGTTATGGTGGTCCTTCATGTCCTCGCCGAGGACGGAGCGGACCAGGTCGTTGAGCCGGTACGACGACAGTCCGGGACGGACCGCCCGCGCCAGCTCGTGCGTGCACAGGGCGCGGAACGTCGGCGAGGTGCCGAGCCGGTTCGCATGCCACGCCTGCTCGAACATCGACAGGTCAGCGGACCGCACGCAGTGGCCGACGACGATCCCCGCACCGATGTTGCGGACCAGGTGCGGTCCGAAGTAGTCGAACCCAGGGGCGTCCGCGAGGTCGGCGACGGTGATGCCGGTCAGGTGCGCGTTGTACGGCGCGATGAAGTCGAACGGCGGCACGGGACGGATGAACCAGTGCCGGGGCTCGTGCACCACACCATCGACGACACGGGTCACCCCGACGCTGCACACCGAGCCGTGGCTGCTGTTGGCGCATTCGAAGTCGAGGGCGACGAACGACAGGCCGGGAACGAGGGGCATGCCTGCTCTTTGCCAAAACACCCCGATACGGCGGCGGCGAAGCGCGCCTACCAGGCATCAGCGGCGTCATTCAAGGCATGACTGATCGGAACACACCCCTCATCGAGAGACTGGAAGAGACCTTCTACGAGGTGGTCGAAAAGTACGACCTGGCGAAGCCAGTTTTGTGCATGCGGACCGGCGACCAGCCGAAGGTGCTCCTGATATCCGGCGACCAGGACCCGAAGGCCGTCATCGCACAGCTGGTCCGCCAAGGAATGCGATGCGACGAAGCGCGCCTGTGCTTCGAGGCATGGGTGCGCTCGGTCGCCTCGGACGGCGACGACGAGCATCTTGCCGAGGCGGCCATCACCGTGACGGTCTCCCCCATACACACGGACGTGAAGGTGCGTCCGTTCGTCAGGACCTCGAGCGGGGTCCGCTGGTTCGACGACCGGATCGAACACCCGCGGGCGGACGGCAGTCCGGTCGTCGCGGCCATTCAGCAGCTGCTGCACTGGACCCGGGCGGACATGTCCTAGCGGGCCCGGTCGGCCTGCGGGTCAGAAGCGGCCCGCAGGCACGCCGATCCGAATCGGAACCTTCACGGCGGCGAATGCCGCCACGGCCGACTCGACCGTGCCGTCGAAATCGCGGGGTGCCGTGGTGTGCGCCAGGACCCCGCCGCAGAAGGCGTAGTACAGGTGCAACTGGCCGCGCTCGTGACGCAGGTAGAGGTCGCCGTGCCCGCCAGTCTCCAGAACGAAGATGGCTGGGTCGCCGGTCATGATCTGCTTGTGACCCTTGACTGTGATCATGTCGTTGGTCGTCGTGCTGCTCATGATCTTCATGAGTGCGGCACCCCGGCGTCGGCACGCATCACGGCAAGAAAAGTTCGGCGGCCTGGTACGCGACACCGCCCGCCAGGACCAGCCAGAAGGCCACCCGCAGGAGGTCAGGGTCGAACAGGCGGACGCGAGGTCCGGTCAGGCGCTGGTGCCGTTCCGCGACCGTGCGTGCTGGCCGTTCGGTCTCCACGGTGACGGTGAGCCCGGACGGGAGCAGGTGGTTCAGGGTGTGTCCGGGCCGAGCCGAACATCGTCGAGCATGTCCGCCGCGTGCTGCTCGAGCGTCTCCGGGCCGGGGACCGGGTAGCGGAAGTCGCCGTTGCAGGCCCGCCACAGCTGCGGCCAGCGCGCGAGCGGAAGTTGCCGGCGCGGCGCCATTCGGTCCGGGCCTTCGCGACCTCCGGGGCGTAGGCGATCCGGTCGGCGACCGTGGCGGCCAGCTCCCGCAGCGCGGCCCGCATCACGACCCACCGCCGAACTCGGCGAGGAACTCATCCTCGGACATGACCGTGACGCCGAGCGATTCGGCCTTGGCGAGCTTACTTCCGGCACCAGGACCGGCGAGAAGGATGTCCGTGTTCTTGCTGACCGACGATGACGCCTTGGCGCCGAGCGACTCGACGAACTCGTTCATCTCGTTCCGGGACCGGGAAACCATCGTCCCGGTGACGCACACCGACTTGCCTGCCAGCGGAAGCGCGGACGCCGGGGCGTCGGTGGCCGGGGCGGCAGGCTGGTCCTGCGCGGCGACCACGCCAGCGGCAGCGAGACGTGTGATGACGTTCGCCAGAACGTCCAGTTCGGTTCGGATCAACTCGGCCTTGACATCACCGACACCGTCCACGGCAGCCAGCTCGGTCACCGTCGCGGCCTGCAACGCGGCCATCGAGCCGAAGTGCGCGGCCAGGCGGCGGCTCATCGACCGTCCGGTGCCCTTGATCCCGAGCGCGGTGATGACTCGCGCCAGCGGGGCCGACTTCGCCTTCTCGACCTGGGCGACGATCTTCGGGGCGTTCGCCGGGGCGACCTTGCCGCCGGTCACAAGCAGGTTCTCGACCGCGCCGGTCTCGAAGATGGAGGCCACGTCCACGAACGTCTCGGACGCCACCAGGTTGCTCACCTGGGTCTTGCCGAGACCTTCGATGTTGAGGGCATCGCGGCCCACGGCATACGAGATCGCTTCCGCGACACCGCAGTCACGCCCGGCAGCGCACCGCAGGCGAGCCTGGGACGCATCGAGCGGGCCACCGCAGCGCGGGCAGGAGGTCGGGGCGACGATCGGGGTTTCCGACCCGTCACGGCCGGCGAGGACGGCGGCTTCGACGCGCGGGATTACCTCGCCGGCCCGAACGATCACGACCGTGTCGCCGACCCGGATGTCCTTGCGCGCCACATCCTCGAAGTTGTGCAGGGTCGCATACGTGACGGTCGTGCCGCCGACGAACACCGGGTTCAGGATCGCCCGTGGCGTCAGGACGCCGGTCCGTCCGACCTCCATGTCCCAGCCGATCAGCTTCGTCGTTCCCTGCTCGGCAGGGAACTTGAAAGCAACCGCCCAGCGGGGCGCACGCGACCCGGCGCCGAGACGATCCCGGTCGGCGGGCTGGTTGGCCTTGATGACCAGACCGTCGGTTTCGACCGGCAGCTGGCCGCGCACCAGCGGGTCCGCCGTCGCGGTCACAACGCCCGCCACCTCGACAGCGTCCAGGGAACGGTCGAGCGGGATGAGCGACATCCCGGCGGTCACGTCCACGGCGACCTCGAACCCGAGGACGCGCAGCCGGTGCATGGACTCGGTGTGCGAGACATGCGAGCCGGTCAGGTCGTAGGCGAAGAACGACATCGGCATGTCGTAGGCGCGGTCCTTCGCGCCACGCAGAGCACCTGCGGCGCCATTGCGGGCGTTCGCGAACGCAGGTTTGCCGTGGGCGACACGGGCGCTGTTCGCGGCATCGAACTGCTCGCGGGTGAAGATGATCTCGCCCCGGACCTCGCCGAAGAACGCTCCGGCGAGCGTGGGCAGGTTGGCGATCTGGCCGATCGCGAACGTGACGTCCTCGCCGTGCTGGCCGTCACCGCGTGTGACCATCTGGACGGGCTTGCCGCTCTCGTACTGGATGGCGACCGCGAGACCGTCGAGTTTCGGCTCGATCGCCCACTCGGTCACGTCGGCCCGCTTCATCCACGTCCGCAACACACTGGTGTCGAAGATGTTGTCCAGCGACAGCATCGGGGTGCTGTGCGCGACATCGCCGGTGACGGCGCCGACGGCGACCTTCCCGGCGATCCCGTCGGTGATGCCGTTCGTGGCATCGAAGTCGCGGACCTGCGCGAGCAGGTCGTCGAACTCGGCGTCCGACATCACCGAATTGCCGTCGCCGTAGTAGGCAGCGGAGGCGGCTTGAAGCTGGGCGACGACTGCGTCGTAAGTGGTCTTATCCATGCCCTTGATGAGGCCGGTAGGCGGTCGTGGTTACGCCGGGGACGGGGTGTTTCCCGGAGCGAAATTCCCTCCCCGGCGGCCGGCCCTGAAGTGGGGGTTGGGGTGGAACTCCAGGGCCGGCCTCATCCTGGGGAGGATCGGAGGCTGTGCAGTGACCTCCATGAAGATCAATGCGGCAGGCGAGTTAACGCGGGTCACCGGGCCAGGACGTTGACCTTCTCCGACTGCACGAACGGCGCACCGTCCGGGCCCTTGACGTACGGGCTGATCCAGAGCCGGACCCGGTGGCCGCGGTCATACTCCTGCGCCATCGGGTGATCCTTCCCGCACTGCCGCCACGCCCAATGCCCACGGACGTACCAACGGTGCCGCCAGTGCACGTCAGCGGGCTCGCCGGACGGCGGCTTGGCGATATGCCGCAACTTCACCACGGTGACCGGTTTCGGCAGGTTCATCCGGCGCGGACCTTTCCGGCGCGGCCGGATGTCCTGCCGTTCGGTTTCGACGATCGTCTGCCCGAGCAGCAGCCAGAGGGCGTGTGCATACCGGATCATGTTGGTCGGCCGGTTCGGGGTGTCGCCGTCGGCGACGATCCTTCGCTCTGCTTCGGCCGGTAAACCGGTCGCGGGCGGTCCGAGCTGGCTCCCGGACGGAACGAAGTCGACCCCGAGCAGGCCCCACCGCCCGACGATGGCATCGAACTGCGGGATCTTCTCCGGCAGCAGATCCTTCAAGATCCCGTAGATGTCGTCCGGGTCGTCCGTGTCGTTCCACGACGACACAGCGACCCCGGCTCGTTCCCGGACCACCCCGAACGCGTCCGGTCCGCTCTTGGTTACGGGCTGCCACATCATCCAGTGCGCGAGCATCTTCCGGCCGCGGGCGTCCAGCACCGGCAGCGGCGTGTTGAACCGGGCGATCCCGTACGGGGACGGCGCCAGCGTCGGGTCGAGGATGTCCGAATCGTCGAGGGCGTCCGCGGCGGCCTTGACGACATGCGTCATGTCGTCGGTGATCAGGAACGGCTCCGCGATCGTCGACAGCGCCGTGAACATGCGCGAGACCAGCTGCTGATTCTTGGCCGGATCGTCGGCGCCGAACGCCGTGAACGTCAGGTACTGGATGAACTTCGGCTGCCGGACACGGCGGCCCAAGTCCTCGACGGCTTCCAGGATCTGGATGGGCCGCAAGCGCAGCGTCATGGCCGGTCGGTCAGCGCTTCGTTCAGCGTGGTCCCGGCAGGCGCAGTGACGGTGAAGGTTGAGACCACCTGGTGGCTCGCCGCGTCGAACCAGCAACCGGTGTAGCTAACCGTGGTGACATCAGGGTTCCAGCGACGCGTGTTCTCGACGTAGTTGCGCCACTCGGTCTCGGCGCACTCGGCGACCTGTTCAGCAACGGCGCTCCAGTACCAGAACTGGCCGGCCCATGCTTGCGGGATAGGGGTGGCCGAACTGGTGCGAAGCATGAGCGTCCGCGAGTCATCGGTGCTCGCGCCGGCGGGGACGGGTACCAGCGAGAGGAGGGCGGCGGCGGTCAGTGCGGATGCGATTTGCTTGTTCATGACGCGGATGATGCCGGTGGCTGGCCGTCGGCACGCTCCGGGGCGTTCCGCCACTGATAGACCCGCTGCCGGGACGGCAACATCGGGGCGCTCTCCGGCCCCTTGATGTGGCCGGGCACCCGGACCGGGCGGCGCAGTGTGCTTCCCGGGCCGTACGGCTGCGACCGCCAGTACGGGTCGACCCACCAGCGGTGCGTGTAGACCCGCCCGGATTCGGCTGCCGCCGGCGCGGACTTCGGCGGGCATAGCTCGACAACCTTCACCGGCCGGACCCGGTCGCTGCCGCGGCGTCCCTTCGCCTTCTTCGCCGAGACCACCACCCGCTCCCGCGCGACACCGGGCGAGGACATGTGCGCCCACGTCGACGCGATCACAGCGAGCACGGACGCGCCGGTTGGGGCGGTCCGCTCCACGTCGGCCAGGTTGTACACGCGGTTCGCCTCGAACGTCGCCGCGAACATCGTGTCCCATCGCCACTGGTCGTCGTCCGCGCTGTCCGAGTGCACCCAGTCGATGTCGTCGCTGTGGCCCCAGAGCAGGATGTGGACCGCGTCGTCGCGGATCCACGCCCAGGTGAGGACGAAGCCGGTCGCGGTTCGGAAGCTGTCCGTCGCGTTCGGGCCGTCGGCGGCAGTCGGGGTGATCGGCGGCAGCGCGCGGCCGAACACGATCATCCCGTTGCGGGCCGGCGCCAGGCCGGTGATCGAGAAGTCCGGGATGTCCCGTGCCGCGTCGACCGCGAGGGTCGTCATGTCCGGCGAGACCAGGATCAGGTCGGCGCCGGCCAGGACCGTCCCGGTCTCGAGGAACGCGGCCACGTACGGGTCGGCGAGAACGCTTGCGGGAGTGCCCTGTTCACGGATGCGGCGCTGATTCGCTGCGATCTGCGTCATGATCTCCCGCGCGATCCGTGGCACGTCCGCGGGACGCACCTTCCCGGTCACCAGTCCTCCGGATAATCGACGTCCTCGACCGCTTCCCGCCATGAACCATCCGGGTTCATCGCCCATTCGGCGGCCCCGTCGGAGGGGCAGGACGGCGTCGCCAGGAACGGCGCAGTCTGGTCGAACAGCTCGACCGTCCCGTCAATGAACTGGGCGCACATCCCGTCCTTCTTCTTCGTCCACAACGGGATGCCGGGCAGGCCGGTGCCGGTCATCCGGGCCATGACCGGGAGGGTGACCGACCAGTTCTCGCCTTCGATGACGGTGACGTTCTCGTCCGGGTCGTCGCCCTGCGGAGCGTCGCGGTATTGCGGCACGAGCGCCAGTGCATCGGCAACCGTCGACACCGGCCGGAACGATGCCGGGTCTGGGACGACCCGGGCATTCGTGACCATCAACTGCGCCAGCAGGACCGCGACGGCGAGGGCGAGCAGCAACCGGGGAGACAGCCGGCGCACAGCGCGAACGCCAGTGCGCGGCACCGCGGCCGGCTGGGCTGGACCGCCGACATTCTCTCCCGCTCGAGCTGACTTCACGGCTCCTCTTTGCCGCCGGCGAGTATGAACACGGCGAGCTGGACCGCCCGCCGCATTCATAGAGGAAACGACCACCGTTTCAGACCTCTTGGAGCCCTGCATGAAGCCACCCCGCCTGCCGGCTCCGCTCGCTGTCGCGACGACGCTGGGGCGGGCTGATGTCGTACGGGGACACCAGCACGTACAGCTACTGCGAAACACCCGCCGCGGTCGCGTACCTTCACACGATCGACGCGGGCCAGCCGTACTACCCGCCGGGCTACACGTCCGCGGGCTGATCGCCGGGCATGACGAGATCGGCGAAGTCACCGGCGTCGATTGTCTTCTCGCCGGTGGTCAGCTCGCCGAGGTACATCTCGACGATCTGGCCGACGGTCTTACCCGCCAGGTCCACTCCGGCGCCGACGCAGGCACTGAACACGGCGAACGCCCACCGGGGCTCCCGATACCTCTGGGCCAGTTTCACGGTACGCAGGTGGTGTTCCCACAGGTCGGCTCCGGCGTCGTAGCCGAAGTCGATCACGAAGCTGGCACGCTCCCGTGCGGTCTCCCTTTCCAGCCACGCCCGTTCCAGGCGGTTCCGCAGCACAAGAGTCGCGCTGGCGCGACGGTCTGACTGCTCCATGGATTTCCTGGACCGTGCTTCCTGGGTTTCAACGTAGCCGTCGACCAGTGCGACCTGATCCGGGTCGCACCAGACCAGCTCGGCGGACTGGCCGGCGCGGAACCAATGGCTACCACGTTCGCGCCACGGACGCCGACGCCCCTCGTGCTCGTAGCGGTACCACAGGGCCTTACGGTCATGACATTCGGTGCGCAGCCCACCTTTGGCATCCCGGCGCCAGTAAACCACGACAGACATCATGTGGTCATCGACCGGATCGCTGGTGTCGGTGAAGTCGACGCCTTGCTTCCAGCCGTACACGGTGACCGCGTCCCGCTGCGATGAGTAATCTTTGCCCCACGTCAGGACTGCCGCGATCGGCCTCGCGCCCTTTTCGTCCAGCCATGCCCGACCGTTGGCGATCATGTTCTGGATCTCCGGAGTGGTCAGGAACGCAGCCAGCTTCGGCCGGAGCGGGACGTCATCCCATTTCGGGTCCGACCACAACACATCCATACGCGGCAGGGCCGCCGCCGGGATGATGCTCCACGGGATCGTCGAGGTGACTTCGCCAGTGGCATCCAGGGCATGCGTCGTCAGCCATGGACCCCGATCAGGATCGGTAAGCGTGAACGCCCGGTAGGCCCCGGAGGCGAGCCGGACGATTGCGAGCACATCCGCAATCGAAGCCCGGGCGCCGGCGACCACGGCAGCGTCCGTGCCGGCCAGCGCCACCGTCTTCTGCCGGCGGGCGTATTCGGTCAGGATCGCCTTCGCGGCCTTCGCTTCATGCGGGCCGTCACCGGTCAGCGGGCGGGCCGAACCGTGAGCGGTCTTGAACCAGGCCACCAGCTCATCCAGCAGGTGTCCGTCGTCGCCGAGCTGGGCAGCCAGATAGCCTCGGAAACCGGCCTCCTGCGCCGCCTCAGCGTCTTTCGCGGCCAGGGCGGCGCGTAGCACGGGCACCATGTTCAGGTAGTCCTGGCGGTCGCTGCGGCGGTGCAGGTAGTAGGCCAGCTCGTCTCGGGTCGCCGCGTCGAACGGCAGCACCCACGACTCTTCGCCGGTGAACCACAACGACGCCCGCTTCGATGGGACCACCGGGCGCTCGCCGCGGTAGATGTAACCCGGCTTGTCCGGGACGGGCACATTGCGCCGCCACACCTCGTCGGTGCGGGCGAACCGGATGATGAACCGGCCGCCTTTGTGCTGCTCGATCAGATGCGGAGCGTCCTGCTCCGGCAGCGACCCACACCTCTCCGGAGTGATCCGCAGGTGCCGGTAGCCCCAGCCGTCGCTACTGCGCGATTTGTCGTCGTCGTCGAAGGCGTCCGATCCGGTTGCCAGGATGACCCGCATTCCAGGCCGGAGCCGGGAGTTCAGCGACTTCTGCCAGGCGCGGAAGCTCGGCCGGCCGTCGGTCAGCGCCTTGGCTTCTTCGTCGAGCAGGACAACATGTCCAGCATCCTGTGCGGCCAGGGACATGACGTTCAGTCCGCCGTCGGGCAGTGGCCGGAAGACCACCGACCGGTCGACCAGTCCTTGGATGACGAGCATCAGCCGCATGAAGTGCTTCTGCTTCGCCTCGGCCTGATCTTCTGCTTCGATCCATTTCTTGGATCCGGGTTCCAGCGGCTTTCCGTTCTTGGTGAACATGGCCGTGAACTCATCGGCCGCCGGCACGATCCGCCGGCCCACCGGGAGGTCGACGCCGGTGATCAGCACATATACCCGTTCCCCGTTGCGGAGGATCCAGTGCGGACGCTCGTTCTCGGTCATCACCGTGCTGTTCAGCCACGGGTCGCCGTAATCGCGGGCCTGCCGGGACGGCTTGACCACGACGATGCCACGCTGGTCCGGGACGACCCGGTCCAGGTTCTCCGGCGCGGCGACGATCCAGTCGAGGAAAGCTCCCATCGTGCGGAAGTCGAGGCCGCCGTGTTCGACAAGGATGAGCGACTCCTCGTCGGCGAACAGGACCGTCGAGCGGACCACCAGCGGGGTATCCGCCGGTGCCGGCTTGCCGCCTCGCAGCATCTCGACATTCTCGCCGCGACCCAGGTAGAGGTCGATCAACTCGGCCTTCTTCTTCAACACGGCCAGCTCTGCCTCCACCGGAGCCATCCGCGCAGCCAGGGCAGCCATCTGCTCCCGGTGCTGGCGGTCCAGCTCGGCACGCTGCGCCGCGAGGTCGGCCTTCGCTGCGCGTTCCAGCGCTTCCAGCTCTAGTTTCCGGCGGGTCGCCTCGGCCTTCGCCGCGGCAGCATCGGCCCGGGCATCCAGGGCGGCCTGGCCGGTCGGAATGATCTCATTCATCGTCGTCCCTACCGATCAGATCAGTTGCAGATAGTGAGCCAGGTCCGGCCGGGCAACCGACTCGGTCATCGGCGCCTGGTGTTTGTACACGCCGGAGGCACCCTGGCGCTGGAATCGGAGCACGGGGTTTTCGGTGCGCTTGGTGGCGTTCATGTCCGAGATGACGCCGGTGCCCGCGCGTGATTACGCGGGGCCGCCGTAGGTGATCAGCACGTCGTCGCTGCCGGCCTCGGTCCGGGCACGCATCAGGCCGTCCAAGCCGATGTCGTCGATCCGGTCCGGGGTGAGCCGGTCAGCGGTGATGGTCAATGCAAGTTCAGCCATCGGGTCGTCCTTCTCGGGTTGCCGGCTTCGGGTAGCCGAAGTCGTCGTAGTGGGTCCACACGGGTTCGCCGGCCTGGCGGATCGCGTCGACGATCTGGCGCTGGCCGCCCAGTCCTGCGGCCCAGTCGGTGAGGGCGAGCAGGGCCCGGTCTGCGGTGACGTGGAACGTGCGCCGCTCGGTCTGGTCCATCGCAGCCCACATCTCGTGGTCGATGCCGGACAGGTTCGCGATGTCGCGGGCCATGTACTCCCGCAACGTGATCGACGGGTCGGTGCTCATAGCAGGTTCAGTACCTTCCCGGCCGCCTCGAGCTGGTCCCACCTGGCGCGATCGCCGCGATGCAGATCCGGGTGCGCGTTACGGCGAGCGAGCTTCCACAGCACCGGCAGTTCGTCCTCGACCTGCGGGCCCATCGCCGCCCCGGCCATGTCGACGACCACGATGACCGCCGTCGTGTGGGACATGACCTCCGGTTCGGACGTGATCTGCACATAGCCGCGGTACTGCTCCCCGGACCGGGACGCGCCGTACCGGTCGACCGCGCGCAACGCCTCCAGCGTCATCGCGATCGCGCGCACGTTGTGCTTCCACGCAGCACCCTGGTCGTAGTACGCCGTCGTGTACTCATCGCACCGCATCAGGACCGGGCCGTGCTTCGAGGTGAACGCGACTTCGACTGCGGGAGAACGGAAGTTCGCGCGCGCCCGTGGCTGTCCGGAAAGCGTCAAGTCCATCTCGGCCACGTCGACCCCGATGACCAGCTCGGTCGCGCCGAGATACTTCGCCTCCTGCTTCAACAAGCGCAGCGTGTCGGTCCACGTGGCCCGGAACCGGGTCGACGAACGACCGGCTGGCCGTATCCAGGATCGGTCCGACAGCGGACGGTACTTGACGTTCACAGGGCACCTCGGAAGAAGTCGATGATGTCGTGGACCGGGTGGAACCCGGCGGCAGGCTTGCTCGTGGGCGTGGTGGTGCTGAACGTCGCCAGCACCACGCACCACACGACGATCAGGACGAACACGACGGCCAGTGTTGGTGCGTAGCCGATCATGACCGGATCTGCCTGGACGGCCCGCAGGTCGTCGACGATGTCGCGTGCCATGCGCAGCGGATGCCAGCCGCCGCCGTGCGCCCAGAACAGCAGAAAGGTGCTGAACACGCCCGTTGCCAGCGAGAAAACGATCAAGAAGATCGTCATCAGCACGGGGGTGACGGTCACGGTGATCACGACGTGCTCCTGGCGATCGGGACGATGGTGACCGGGATGGACCGGTCCTGGGCGCGGGCCACGCAGTACGCGGTGCCGCGGGAGACCGGGTCGGCAACGAACGCGACACACAGGTCGACCCCGGTGGACGTCGCCAGCTCACTGCTCGCGAACCGGGCGTACCGTCCATGCTGCCAGGTCACCACGACCGGCTTGACCGGCAAGCCCTTCGAGGACCAATACGCCGCAGACACCCGGTCGACGCCCCGGCAGTTGCCGTGCACCAGCTCGACGTCGTCGTCGCCGGCCTGAAGCCCGGCATATGCGGCATCAAGCGCCGGCCCGATGACAGACACGTCGTCGAGCCAGCGCGGGCCGGTGACCAGGATCCGTTTCATGTCTGCTCTTTGCCGGACAGGGCGCCGGACGCGGCGCTACCAGACGAGGGAGGGGATCGTGACGGCGGTCCCGTCCGGAGCGATCAGCCGGGCCAGGCGCCCCGGCGCGTCGACGAACGTGACGACGGTGCCGGCGGCCGACCATCCCGACAGGCGGGCCTGCGCCTGGTCGAGGGCTTGAACGGCCGCGGGCTGATCGCCGAGGTCGATCGTGAACTGCCCGACCTGGTTCCGGGTAAGGCACCCGTCGGAGATCCCGGTGCCTTCCTGCGCGTACAGGACGATCAGCGCAGTCCCGTGCACAGCGGCCCGGCGCACCGTGATCTCCATGTTCGTCGTCAGGTCCGCATCGTCCGGGCGAGCGACATCCAGCGGTTCCGACTCCCGCTCGAGAACGGCGCGCCCGCATTCGGTGCAGAACTTCGCCCCCGAGAACGGGATCGCCCCGCACGCGCAGTCAGCGATTGCCGGCGAGGCGGGCAGAACGATCTGCGACGGAGCGGAGGTGAACACCAGGTCACACATCGCATGCCAGACCGCGACGTACGCGGCATACCAGCGGCCCTTGACGGCGTACTGGCGCGCCTTCGCGGTCATGTTCCGGGCGGCGTGCTGGGAATGCAGCCACTGCTCGGCGTCCGCCAGCGCACGCTCGAACGCATCGACGTCGTAGACGCGGGTCGCCAGCATGGCGTCCCGGAGCGGCTCGTATGCGTCGTTCATGCCTGCGATGATGCCGGTGCCTCGGCGTCGGCACGCCCACCCGCGACGAACACCGGGACCGGGTTCGGTTCCTCCTGCCCGGACTCCCACGTCACGCACGGGACCGTCGCACGACCGGGCAGCTCGAACTGGTCGCCGAAGATGTCCTCCGGCCCGTCATACCGGGACAGGTCACACCGGGAGAAGCGGCCTTCGTCCGTGTCCACCTCGACCACCCACGGCGAGGAATGCGGGTTCGTCACCACGAAATGCGTCACCTCGGCAGGGACGTGGATGTAGAGCACCTCGTCGTCGCCGATCTTCGCCACGCCGACAAGAGTGAGCGCGACAGCCCCGATCGCAGCCGCCCGAGCCAGACGCATCGCCATCACATCCCGCTCGGAAGGGTCACGGACGCGCCGTCCGGAGCGACAAGCCGCGAAAGCCGTCCAGGGCCTTCCAGGAGGCGCACAGTCGTGACGGATGCGGACCATTCCCGCAGCCGGGCGTGCGCCTGGTCGATCGCTGCTGCCGCTGCCGGGTCCGGGCCAAGGTCGAACACCAGCCGCCCGACCAGGCCGTCGACGGGCTCATCGTGCAGCAGCCCCGCGTCGGAGCCATAGGTGATCACGACCGTGGTGCCGTGTAGGGCGACACTGCTCAGCGTCATCGGCAGGTCCGTCCACAGGTCCGGGTCGTCGGCGGACGCGACCGGCAGCCGGGAGACGGTCAGCGGCAGTTGGAGGTCGGCCCCGCACTCGGCGCAGAACAGCGCACCGGACAGCGGCATCGCCCCGCACTCGCAGTCGGCCACCATGGGCGACGCCGGCAGGTCCACCGGGACGGTGAACATCAGCACGGCGATCGCCGCACGGATCGCGAGGTAAGCACACGCCCACCAGCCGGATGTCGCCGCCAGAATCGCGCGGTCCAGATACGGATGCGCACCATGACCGGGGTGCAGCCAGGTCCGGGACTCTCGCACGGCATCCTCGAAACCGGGGAGGTCCGCCTGCCGGGTCGCCACCAGCGCCGCAACCAGGTATGGCTGCGCGTCGTGGTCGAGTATGCGGGTCTGGCCGTCACTCATCGCCGGCCTCTGCGAGGATCGGCTCGACGGTGACGTCGATGACGGTCGAACCGGGGAAGATCAGCTTGACCATCTCGACTGCCGTTTCCATGTCCATGATCGTGATGACTCCGGTGACCAGGGGTGGTTACGCGCCGCGGGATCGCCACGCCGACAGCGCCTGCTCGACCACCCACCAGAGCAGCATGAGCAACGTGATCCCCGTGGTGAACGCGGCGATCGCGCCGGCGACGGTCACCGGCACCGGGTCGTGCTTGCGGTCGTGATCGACCGGGGAGCCGGCCCGCTTCCACAGCAGCACGTTGGCGGCCATCAGGACCGTCAATGCCGCCGCGGCGAGGTAGGCGAACTTCACTGAAAGACCTCGGGCGCCCGCAACGGCTGGCCGCAGCAGGCCGGGTGACGCAGCTCCTCGGCGTGCTCGGCGATGTAGTCGACGACCTGGCCTGGGTCCAGGTCGGGCGGGAGGTGCTGCTCGAGATGCTTCAGCGCTTCGTGGATGTCGCGCATGACGGGTACCTGCTTAGGTGGAGAGGAAAGCCCTGACACCTATACCGATGCGGCAGATTCGCGGGTGACCGCGGCGAGCAGCGCCGACGCGAGGCAGACCCCGAGCATGATCGCCGCGGCCGTGACCCGGTTCAGCCACCCGGTCTGCTGCAGCACCCACAGCCACCCGGCGATCCCCGTGATGAGGGCCGCCAGGCTCAGGACGGGCGCGCCGTAGTCCGGACGCAGCGCCGCCAACTGGCAGGACAGCGCGAACACCATGAGTGCGGCGATCACGGGAATGTCCGGGCTCACCATTCGGCATCGACCTTCGGTGCGTTCGCCCAGGCCGGGTCGGACTGGTACGTCTGCTCGATTCTCCCCTGCATCGCGAACAGGGTGCGAGCTGCGACGTCGGCATCATGCAACGCCCGGTGCCCGTCGGCGTACTCGACGCCGACATGCCCGGCGATCGTCTCGAGCTTGTGGTTCTCCAGCGTCCCGAAGTGCCGTTGGGCCACGCGGAAGGTGTCCGCGGTGGGGATGTACCGGTCGAAACTCGCTCCGGCGGCCGGCATGTGGTGATCGAGCCACGTGCTCTCGAACGGGCTGTTCTGCGCGATCATCGTCGAGCCGCGCAGGTGCGTCTCGAGCTGCGTGGCGACGGCCGGCCATTCCGGGGCGTTCTCGACGTCCTCCCACTGGATGCCGTGCACGTCGACGGCACCGGTCCGGTACGTGCCCGCGGCCCGCGGCTCCGGCCGGACCAGGGACGCGAACTCCCCGACCCGTTCGCCGCGCTCGTTCCAGATCGACACCCCGACCTCGATGATGCAGCCGTTCTCCGGCTTGAAGCCGGACTTGTCGAACGGCCCGGCAGTCTCGAGGTCGACGGAGGCGAACTGGCGCGGCCGGTCGGCAATCCGCCCGAACGCCTCCGGATCCGCTTCGGCACGGTAGAGCGCGTACAGGGTCGCCGGGTCGTGCGGGGCGGAACGGACGTCGTAGGCCCGCTCGGTCACGCCGGCCACCCATTCGGCTGGCGGCGCCGGAAGCGTCCCGGGTTCGGCGCCCTGATGCTGGATCCGGGCGGCCCGGACGTACGAGCGCACCCGGTCCGGGTCGACGCCGTGCACGGCGGCGATCGAGGCGACGTGCGCGCTCAGGGCCTTCGAGGCTCTGTCATCCCGCCGGTTCATGTCGAGGGCGGCTCGCAGTGTCCGCGGGTCGTCCGGCGGCTGGGCCGCCAGGCGCCGGTAACCACCGGCGATCGCTGGGGAGTGCGCGTGCTTCGCGCGCCAGGAGCAGAAGTTCCGCCACGCCTTCTCGGTTTGACCGGTGATGGGTCCGTCCGATGCCTCCCGGTACGCCCGGGCGAACAGATCGGACGTCATGGCCTCGTCGAAACCGTGCTGGTCCGTGCCGTAGACCACCAGGTGCCGCGGCGTCGGCGGGATAGGGTCCTGGGCCGGCGCGAGGTCGGCGTCCTGCTCGGCGTGCCGGTGCGCGCCGAACTTGCCGTCGACCTGGCGGGCTTGCTCACGAGCGGACACGCTCGCCGCGGAAATCGTCACGCCCGGAATGTGTGCGGGTAGCAGAATCTGTTAACAGAAAGGGCAGTGCTTGGCAAATGCTGACAACATCGTGTCCAGCCGGCCTGACCGGCATCAACACGGGCATGAGTGCGCGATGGAATCGACTGCAAGCCAGCCTGCAACAGGCCGGGATCGAGACGAAAGTGATCGTGCGCAGCGGCATCAACGGCATGTCGCACCAGATCCAGATCCGCTCCGGCAAGCACATCATCCACGTCAACGACATATGGTGGCGCAAGAACCGGGATGTCTGGGTCGGGTGGAACGTCTGGATCGAGAACGCCGACTCGATCGTCGTCAAGGACTACCGCTGGACCAAGAAACGCTCCGAGGTCGTCGAATACGTCCAGGACGCGCTGCGCCGGGTATGAAACGCGGCCCAGGTCCGGAGAATCCGGACCGGGGCCGCGCCCGTACCGTGTCGTAGCTTGCGTTGCCAGAGCACGACGCGCCTAACCGTGCCTACCCTGCCGAGATGATCTTCAGGCGATGACGACGTCTCTGGTCGTGTCAACACGGAACGTTCCGAAGTCCCCGCTGCGCTCCGGCCGCCACTCCCCGACACCGACGCTCAGCCCGCCGGCGTCGATCAGGGACAGCACGCTGTCACCGGTCAGCATCGACGTCACGAACGTCACCCACAACGTGCTCGACCAGTCCGGGAACTCCGGCCGGTACCGCAGGTCGGTCTTCGAAACTCCGACACGGGTGACCTCCTCGCGCATCCGCGGTTCGCCGACGATGTGCGCGAGCTTCTGCCCGGTTCGCGGCCGAGAACTCGGCGTCGAAGAACAGCGACTGCCGCGCCTCGCTGCGCGCTCACAGCTGCACCGGCCACGCGTCGACGAAACGGATCGGATCGGCCTTGTCACCGAACCAGGTGAACGCCGCGATCTCCGTCGCGCTCCGCGGCCTGAGCCGCCCGCCGGCGGCCACCCACGCCGCCGCCTGCTCGGGTGCGTCAGCGGAAGCGGAAACCCCGAGGAAGATGTCGGCCACATGCCCGGCGCGCACCGTCGCCACGAGCGCCCGGAGGGCGTCCTCGCCGAACTGTCCAACCCCGACACGACCGTTCTCGTCGAGAACGACATCGGCCGCGACCGTGCGGGTCGAGCCGGGCGTGTACAGGATCGCGCTGAGCGTTGCGATCCGGCCGGCCCCGATCGGGCGGACCATGTCGACAACGAACGGGGCATCGACGACCGGGACAAGAACCGTGGCGATGGTCATGACGTCAACCTCCTTGCCGGGCAGGCTCATACGTGATGTCGACGCCGGCGGCGCGAACCAGGCCGAGGGCGTCCTCGAACGTGCACACCCCGTCCAAGTCATCCGGCGCGGAACCGGAGACGATCACGGCCCGGTCGCCGTCGTCGTACGCCAGCCGGAAGGAGCCGTCCCGGAGCCGGAAGTACCCCGGCCGGCCGGTCGTCGTCATGTCGAAGATCGTCGGGCAGGCGTAGCACGTGGTGGCGTAATCCACGACGCGGATCCGGAGCTTCTTCTTCATGCCGTCCATGACGCCGGTCCGGTCCTCCGACGTCGTTACGCTGCCCCGGCCACGGCCCGGGCAGCCGCCTGCTCGCGCAGGAACGCGAGAGCGTCCGCCTTGCTGGACGTGCGGCGCGTGAAGTGGCGGGCCGCCGCCATGTACGCCGCCCGGGTCGTCTCCGGCTGCGACAGCGGGGCGTTCTTCATCAGCCGCGGATCCAGGCAGACCGCCATCCCGTGGTCGGACACCCGGCGGATCAACCGGCCGAGGGCCTGCTCGAACGTCAGCGAGGCGTCCGCGCCGTAGACCATCCGGTCCGCTGCCCACTTGTCGATGTCGAGTTCGTCCATCAGCAGTTGCGCCCGGGCGTCGTCGACGACGTTCTGCGGGGCCCGCGGCACCCGGTCGATGATGACCAGGGAGCACGTGTCCCCGGCCGCGTCCAAGCCCGTCATGAACGACTTCGTGCCCACCATGACCGATGACGGGTCGTCCTTCCAGGACGCCGCGATCCGGGCCGGGTCACCGCCGTCCCACTGGGAGTGGACGTGCAGCCGGGTGCGACGGCGCAACTCGTCGGCATACATCTTCCCGGTCGCCGCCGTCGCCGCCAGCACGAGCGCGTAGCCGTCGTTGGCGCTGACCAGTTCGGTCACGTAGTCGGCCGCCCACTGCGGGTGCCGGTAGACGTCGAACCGCCACCGGCCACGCTCGTTGCGGGTCGCGATCCGTGCCAGCTCGGCCGGGTCGTCGACGCGCGGGACGTAGAGCATCGAATTCTCGTACGCGGTCGCGAACGGCGACTCGTACTCCTGCGCCTTCGCACGGATCCCGGACTCGCGGGCGAAACCCGCCGGCAAGGTCGCCGACACCATCGACACCGACAAAGGGAGCCGCGGCTCCACCTCGTCCTTCGGGCGCTTCTCCCCCGGCTTCCGGTCGGTCGTGGAGAACAGGTTGCCGGAGATCGCCTCCGACACGTCGATCGGGGACAAACGCATCACGAGACCGGTCCAGCCACGGGCGCGCTCGGAGTCGGTGACATGACCGACCTCGACCCACCGGGCCGCGGCAACGTCCGGGTCGAACAGGTCGGACACGTCTCGCAGCAACGATCCGAGCTGCCCCAGGACGCGATGCCGGGACAGCTCGGCCGACGTCGGCAGGCCGTCGCCACCGGGCAGAGCCCGCTTCACCGCGGCACCCCAGGTGAGCAGCTTGTCGTAGATCGGTGAAAGGCTTGTCGTGCTGAGATCGGGCGGCAGGGCCGGGGTCTCGCCGACCTGGCCGCGCACCCACGCCGTCACCAGGTGGTCGACCTCGGTCGCGACCAGGTAGCCGTCGTCGACGACGGCGTCCACGGCGGGCGCCTTCAAGTCGTTGATCGTGCCGAAGTTGCGGGCCAGTTCCCGGGCGACCCGCGTGATCCGGCGAGCCGACAGGTCTCGCGCCCCGGCACCGCGGACCTGGCCGGGCAGGGCGTGCGCCTCGTCGATGATCAGGTGCCGAAACAACCCGTTGGACGGGTTCGACAGCAGCACGGGCGCCGACTGGGATGCCTGCACCGCGAGCAGCGAATGGTTGGTGACGACGATGTCGGACTCCCGCGACGCCTCACGGCCCCGGACGGCCGGGCACTGCTTCGCGAACGGGCAGCCCTTGTCCTGGTTGCCGAGGCATTCGGTCGGGCCGATGGACACCTTGTCCCACTCGGTCACGTCCTCATCGCACGTCGCCCGGTCTCCCTCACCACCGGAGATGGCTTCCAGGAGAACCCAGTTCACCAGGGCAGTGTCCAGTTCCGGGTGGTCCTGGATGATGGTCATCGCCGCGTCGACGACCTCTTCCGGGTCGGTGTCCGCCGGGTCCGGGATGGTGTCCTTGATCCCGGCAAGCTCGAGGTCGGAGCGCAGCTTCGTGACGGCCTGGACGACGCAGCCGTAGTTCGACCATCCCTTGCGGACCGAGAACGTCAGCTCGTGCCCGGTCGCGTTCAAGATCGCGTTCGCGATGTCCGGCAGATCCTTGGTCAGCAGTTGGGCCTGCAACGCCAGCGACTCGGTCGACACAACCGTCCGGTGACCGCGCTTCGCAGCCATGACGGCGGCCGGGGCGGCGCACGCGATCGCCTTGCCGACGCCGGTCGGGGCGCACCCGAGCACATGGTCGGAGCCGGCCTGCGCATCGCGTGACGTCGCGTTGATCATCGCGGTCAGGATGTCGTGCGCGAGAGCGGACTGCCCAGGCCGCGGCTTCGCGTCCGGGTCGCCGGTGATCTCGATGACGGTCCGGGTCAGGACATCATCGAGAGTCGCGTGCAGAGCGTCGGCATCAGGGATCGTCACGCTTCCTCTTTGCCGCAGGCCGGCCCGGAGACGGCGAGAGGCGAGGCCATTTCTGACCTCGCCTCTCAGGCTTCCCGTTCCCGCGGACATAGCCTCTATCGCAGTGTGCGCATCTTACCATATGGACACTTCGGGCGGAAGCATTTCGCGCGGCGAGATGTCACGGTCCGAGCAGCTCGATCGTCTCGCCGTCGAAGACGGCCAGGTTGTCGCTCGGGAGCGTCCCGAGGCCTGTGATCGTCAACTCGTCGAGGACGTCGACGTACCGCAGGTGATGGTGACCGTGGAAGAGGAACCGCGGCCCGGTCGCCGCGACCAGCGCCGAGATCATCCGGCGCGACTGCTCCGACTCGGCCAGTCCGGACTCCGGCCACTGCGACGGGCTGGCATACGCGGCCCGCAACGTCGGCGACTCATCCGGGGCCTCGTGGACAAGCAGGGCATCAACGCGGCCGCCGATGGCGCACCGGTGTAGATCCGCCTGCGTGATCGTCTCCTGCGGCCACCAGTTGAGAACCGGGGTCCGGAACGATCGGTCGATCGACGCCGCCCCGCCGCACGCCAGCCACGACCGGCCGGCCGCGGCGAACCGGTGCCCGCGCGGCAGATGCCACACCGACCGGCGCACCCGGCGGCGGCCATCCGGGTCCGGCGCATAGGCGTACAACCGCTCGAAGTCCTCATGGTTGCCATCGACGAACCACAACTGGACGCCGGCAGCCTCCAGCTCGCGTTGCAGGGCGTCGAGAAAGAACTCGTCGCCGCGCCAGATCCCGAAATCGCCCGTGTGCAGGATCAGGTCGATCCCGCGCCCCTTCGCGGCCTGGACCGCAGCCACCGCCAGCCTAACCTCGCCGTGCCAGTCGCCGGCGACCAGGACCGGGGCGTCCGGGTCGTGCACGGGCACCGGGCGGGCGTACGTGACCACCTGAAAGGACCAGTGGTCGGCGCGGCTGGTCTCCACCCACGCATCGAGGCTTGGACGGGTCAGCAGATCCCGGCCGTCGAACAGCGTGAACTCCGGGAACAGCACGTCGCCGTCCGGCGCCAGCGGAATCTCCGACAGGATCAACCGATCCGCGTACGGCATCGCCGCCTCGTAGAGCTGCCCGCCGCCGGCGATGAAAATCTCCGTGCCGGCCCCGGCCAACGCGATCGCGTCATCCAGGCTCGACGCGGTCTCGACGTCCGGATGGGAAACGATCGGTGCGCGCGTGACGACGATGACGCGCCGGCCCGGCAGCCCCCGGCCGATAGAGTCGAACGTGGCCCGGCCCATGATGACGGCGTGGCCCATCGTGGTGTCCCGGAAATGCTCCTGCTCCCCCGGTACCCGCCACGGGATCTGTGGCCCGTTCCCGATCACCCGGTTCTGCGCGACCGCCGCGATCAAGGTGATCATGCTGCCATCCCCACGGTTGACTTCACGGTCCGGTCTTGGCACCGGCTCCACCACGTGCTCATACCGCGATCGGCGCCTTGATCGACGGGTGCGCCTGGTAGCCGACCAGCTCGACGTCCTCCAACTCGTAGGCGTCGATGGACTCCCGCGGCGTCAATCGCAGGGTCGGCAGCGGGAAGGGCTCGCGGGCCAGCTGCTCGCGGGCCTGATCGAGGTGGTTGAGATAGAGGTGGGCATCGCCGAGGGTGTGCACGAAGTCGCCGACCTCAAGCCCGGTCTGCTGGGCGACGAGGTGGGTGAGCAGGGCATACGAGGCGATATTGAACGGGACACCGAGGAAGATGTCCGCAGACCGCTGGTACAGCTGGCACGACAGGCGTCCGTCCGCAACGTGGAATTGGAACAGTGCGTGACACGGCGGCAGGGCCTGCTTGTCGACGTCGGCCGGGTTCCATGCGGACACGACATGCCGGCGGCCGTTCGGGTTGGACCGGATCGAGGCGATCACGTCCGCGATCTGGTCGATGCTGCGGCCATCCGGTGCCGGCCACGATCTCCACTGGTAGCCGTATACCGGCCCGAGGTCGCCGTTCTCGTCGGCCCACTCGTCCCAGATCGTGATGCCGCGCTCGTTCAGCCACGCCACGTTCGTGTCGCCGCGCAGGAACCACAGCAGCTCACCGATGATCGAGCGCAGGTGCAGCTTCTTGGTGGTCACGACGGGGAACCCGTCGGCGAGGTCGAAGCGCATCTGGTGGCCGAAGACCCCGAGCGTGCCCGTGCCGGTGCGGTCCGGGCGCTCCACACCCTCGTCGAGGACTCGTTGCATCAGGTCGAGGTACTGTCGCATACTCCCTCTTTGCCGGAGACAGCCGGTCAGGCGGCGGGGTCAGGCCGTTGCCTGCGTTCTCGCCGGTACGCGGCATACCCTCGACGACAGGACTCGCACCGGCACCCGTAGTTGTCGTACCCCGTCGTCGTCCCGTGCTTCGGGTCGTTCTTCGGAAGGCCGCCGGACGCCTTCTTGCGGCGGTACGCGGCAAGCGCCTCGCAGCAGGGCTTGCACCGGCATACGTGATGGTTGTACCCCGTCAGCGTCCCGTGCCGCGGATCGCCCTCGGGAAGGCCGCCGGACAACTTCTTGCGGCGGTGCGCGGCATCCGCCTCGCAGCAGGGCTCGCACCGGCACCCATAGTGTCTGTACCCCGTCAGCGTCCCATGCCGCGAGTCACCCTCGGGAAGGCCGCCGGACATCTTCTTGCGGCGGTACACGGAACGGGCTTCGCCGCACTTATCGCACCGGCACCCGTATTTGTTGTACCCCGTCAGCGTCCCATGCCGCGAGTCACCCTCGGGAAGGCCGCCGGACATCTTCTTGCGGCGGTGCGCGGCATCCGCCTCGCAGCAGGGCTCGCACCGGCACCCATAGTGGTTGTACCCCGTTAGCGTCCCATGCCGCGAGTCACCCTCGGGAAGACCGTTGGACAACTTCTTGCGGCGGTACGCGGCATACGCCTCGCAGCAGGGCTCGCACCGGCACCCGTAGTTGTTGTACCCCGTCAGCGTCCCGTGCTTCGGGTCGTTCTTCGGAAGGCCCTTGCGCACCCTCTCCCGGTACCGCCGGGCCTGAGCTGCCCGGCAGTCTTCGCAGCGACAGCGAAGCTGCTTGTAGCCCGTGTACGTGCCGTGCCGCGGGTCGCCAGGTGCAACGAGATCAGTCATGCCATCCATGACTCCGGTAAGAGAGGGTCGTTACGCATCGGGGGCAAGGTGCCTTGCCGCATACATCTCAGCAGGGGAGCGTGAGCGTGATCAATCCGGATGTTGACGCACCGACCCCATGGAATCGAGAGAGCAGGGAGCCGACATGATTCGTCGCATTGCAGCAGTGACGCTCGCGGCCACCGCGGTCTTCGTCGGCGCGACATCTGCGTCTGTCCGCGGCCGACCACTGGGAGTGGCGCAACGGCAACACCGTGACCAAGGGTGACCACTGGGAGTGGCGCAACGGCTGATTCAGCACACGCCGAACAGGGTGCCGGGGAGAGATCCTCGGCACCCTGTTCGTTTGATTCAGCCGGCTGCGCTCAGCAATTTCCTCGAGATGCTCGAGGCATCGCGCAGTTCGATCAGCCCGAACTGCACCCGGCGCCGCAACAGGCCGCCCAGCCGGGCGATCCGGGCGTCGATCAGAACCGCCGGCACCGCAGCCTGATGGGCGTACGGGAAAACCTTTCACCGTGACACCGCCCCAGCGAGGCAGAGACCGGCAGCGGTGACCGTGTCCGCACCAGCCGGCTCAGCGCAGCCCCGAGAGCGTGGCAGCCGCCCGGAGGCAGGATCAGCACCGTCCTCTCGCCGCAGTTCCGCGTCGCCAGCACCATCTCGTCCACGCGCCGGGCGAGGGTCAGCTTCACCGACGGACGGTACGTCGGGCACTGGTCGTCCGGCGGCACCAGCCACAGCGGGTACTGCCCCGACCGGGTCATCTGCCGTTCGATGGTTCATGCCAAGAGCGATGCGGCAGCCGACCCAAGAAACAGCACCGCAGGCCCGGGAAAACGTTCATCCCGAACCTGCCGTGCTGGTCAAACTGTCTAGCTACAACCGGACGTCGCCCCGCACGATTCGCACGAGAAACAACTTCCAGCTCTCACCATGCGTACCCCGCAGGTGAAGCACAGCGGGGCATCCTCGGACTTGCGCAAGCCCTCGTTCAGCGCGTCATGGCGGACCGGCGCCGGGAGCGCGGCCGGGGCCGGCTTCGGAGCCGGGACCATGTCTTCACCGATGCCGTCGGACAATCCGTCCATCTCCTCCTCGACCAGCTCGGGCTCGTACGACCCGGTCTCGAGGTGACGGGCCCGCTCCGCTGCCGTGTAGATGCCATACGACGCCCGGGTCTCGAAGTCCATGTGGTCGAGAGCAAGCCGGCGGAAGACGTAGTCCATCGGCGACTGCGCTATCCGGATATCCGCGTCGTCTGTCAGGCCGGCCGGCTCGAACCGGGTGTTCGTGAACTTCTCCACCAACGTCTCCAACGGCACCCCGTACTGCAGCGCGATGGAGATCGCGATCGAGAACGAGTCCATGACGCCGGCCAGGGTCGAGCCCTGCTTGCCGAACTTCATGAACAACTCCCCGATACGACCGTCCGGATAGGTGCCCGCCGTCAAGTACCCGGCAGCCCCACCGACCGTGAACGACGTCGTCTCACTGACCCGCTTGCGCGGCAGCCGAACACGGACCGGGACCGGTGCCGTGATCGTCGCCGGGACGGCTGCAGCGGGCGCCGCAGGGTCAGCGACAGCGACCGGCTTGACCGCTCCGTCGGACAGCGGCTGACCAACCTTGCAGTTGTCCCGGTACACCGCCAGAGCCTTCAGGCCCAGCTTCCAGCCGGCCATGTAGACGGCCTCGATATCTTCAACGGTCGCACTCTCCGGAAGGTTGATCGTCTTGCTTATGGCGCCACTGAGGAACGGCTGGCAGGCAACCATCATGTTGACGTGGCCCATCGGGGAGATCGACCGGGCCCCGATCGCGGTGTCGAAGATCGCGTAGTGCTCGGTCTTCAAGCCGGGGGCGTCCAGGACGTGGCCGTGCTCGGTGATGTGCGCGACGATCGCGGACACGGTGTCATCGTCGTAGCCGAGCTTGCGCAGCGCCCGCGGGATCGTCAGGTTCGCGAACTTCATCGACCCGCCGCCGACGAGCTTCTTGAACTTCACCAGGGAGAAGTCCGGCTCGATACCGGTCGTGTCGCAGTTCATCAAGAAGCTGATCGTGCCAGTGGGCGCGAGTAGTGAAATCTGCGCGTTCCGGAAGCCCTGACGGACGCCGAGACGCTCCGCAGCCTCCCATTCGGCTCCCGCGAGGTCGTGGATCGGGGCGGCGAAGGCGTCCGTCACCCGAAGGTCGATGTTCGCCGCGTGATGCTTGCCGATGACCCGCAGGTGCGCGCCGGTGTTCTTCTTATACCCGGCGTACGGTCCGAACACGCCGGCCAGCTCCGCGGACCGGCGGTACGAGGCAGCCGACATCAGCGACGTGATGCTGGCCGCAACCTGACGGCCCGAGTCGGAGTCGTACGGGTGCCCGGTCGCCATCAGCAGCGCGCCGAGGTTCGCGTACCCGATGCCGAGCTGACGATAGTCGCGGGTGTTCTTCGTGATCGCCTTCGTCGGGAACTCCGCGAAACAGATCGAGATGTCCATCGCGGTGATGACCAGCTCGCACAGGTCGGCGAACCGCTGCGCATCGAACGTGTCGTCGTCGCGCAGGAACTTCAGCAGGTTGATCGACGCGAGGTTGCACGAGCTGTTGTCGATGGACATGTACTCGCTGTTGCTCACGACGACCGGGTCGCGGCCCAGTTCACCGACGAGGAAGGTGTGGGTGTCTTCGACCTCGAGGTCGTACACGTCGACCTCAGGCCCGTCCGTGGACAGCGTCGCCGAGACAACCGTGACGATCTCGTCGGCATGCGCCCGCAGCTGCATCCCGGAGAGCAGGTCCTGCGCCTCCACCCAGGTGCCGTCAACGAGCATGTGCTTGTGCTCCGGCGTCGAAACGGTTGCCGCCCCGGCGGAGGTGCGCAGCCGGACCAGCTTGTTCGTCCGGCCGGCGACCCAGCCCTTCTTGACCTGGTTGATCGTGAAGCAGCGTTCGGCGGCATCCCACGACATGACGTCGACGTCGATCCCGGCGGCCACATCCTCGGTGATCCCGCGGATCGTGCGGTAATCCCCGTCGCCGGTCATCACCAGGGTGTCCCCGACGAAGCAACACGGGTTGGACGCGGTGATCCGGCCGGTGACCGGGTTGGTGTGCCAGTCCTGGATCGTGCCGTCGTACTGGACGCCCGGGTCGGCGCACTCCCACGCGGCCTTCGCGATCCGGTGCCACAGGTCGCGGGCGTCGACGGACTTGACGACCTCGCCGGTGGTGCGGGCGATCAAGTCGAAGCCGGACCCGGCCTCGACGGCTCGCATGAACTCGTCCGTGACCCGGACCGAGTTGTTGGCGTTCTGGAACTGGACGGAGTTGATGTCCTTGCCGCCGAGGTCCATGTCGAAGCCGGCGTCACGCAGGGCGCGGATCTTGTCCTCTTCGCGGGCCTTGGTCTCGACAAACTCGACGATGTCGGGGTGGTCGACGTCGAGGACGACCATCTTGGCGGCACGACGGGTCGCGCCACCGGACTTGATTCCGCCAGCGGAGGCGTCCGCACCACGCATGAACGAGACCGGGCCGGACGCCGTGCCACCGGAGGAGAGCAACTCCTTGGAGGAGCGAATGGCGGACAGGTTCACCCCGGCGCCCGAGCCGCCCTTGAAGATCATGCCCTCTTCGGTGTACCAGTTCAGGATCGACTCCATCGAGTCGGCGACCGACAGGATGAAGCAAGCCGAGACGGCCTGCTTCGCCTTCGTGCCGACGTTGAACCAGACCGGACTGTTGAACGAGAACATCTGGTGCAGCAGTGCGTACGTCAGCTCGTGCTCGAAGATGACAGCGTCATCCTCGGTGGCGAAGTAGCCGTGCTCGCGGCCCGCCTTGCCGTACGTGAGCACAACCCGGTCGATCAGCTGCCGGAGGCTGTGCTCCCGCTCGGGGGTGCCGTGCTTGCCGCGGAAATACTTCGTGACCGCGATCGTCGATGAGTTCTCCGACCAGAACGTCGGGAACTCCACGCCACGCTGGTCGAAGATCGTCTCGCCGGTGCGCCGGTTCGTCTGGATGACGTCCCGGCCCTCCCAGTCGACCTCGTCGTACGGGTGAACACCCGCGGTGGTGTGGATGCGCTTGATCGTCAATCCGGGGGTCGCCGGGGAGGCGGATGCTGCCATGAGAGGTCGGTCCTAACATCGAAGTGCGGGAACAGTGGTGATGTAGATATGCGCGGGGCTCATCGAGACATCTCCACCGCCTCTTTGCCGCAGACAGGCGCGTTCCCGGCGGCCGGGTGGATCAGGCCGTCGTCTGACTCCTCGGAGCCGCCTCCGGGGCGCTCAAGAAGCGCTCTCGCTCGATGGTGAAGTACCGCTCCCGCAAGGCCGTCGAGATCTCGTCGATGGTCTCCCCCAGCTCGTAGCAGAAGGAATCCAGCAACACCGATGCCGCCGTCCAGAAGTCGGAGCGCTCCTGCAGCCGCTGCTGATCGGACTTCACCTCGACCGGGCCTTCCCGGCCGCCCGTGATCTCGGTGCGCTGCGTCAGCCACGCATCCGTGACGGCCCGAGCCGCCGCGGCGTGCTCACGCGGGACCTGAGCAGCAGCCCAGGCGACCAGTTCCCGCTGGACCGTGCGAGAGATCGCCGGCAGCGGCGTGATAGCCAACTCTGCGAGCAGTTCTAGTGACAACGCGTCCAGATCACCAACCTGCTCCGCCGTGAAGTCCGCAAAGAGATCCTGCACCGGACCGGTGTGGCCGGACCGCAGATACTGCGCCAGCGTGCCCGCCTTGATCGCCTCGCGCACCTGCCGGCGGCCGTCTTCCGTAACCGGGCGGCGCGGCTCCGGCAGCTGGCGGTACCGCAGCAACGACGTCGACCGCGCGATAACGCTGGCCCCCTCGCTCGCGCCCCGCAGTTGACGGTGGAGAACATGCAACTCGTCGTCGGCGCGCTCCGCGTCCTCGTCCGTGACATAGTCCGACCCGGCGGCATCCGCCAGCGAACCTGTCAGCGACAGCATGTTCTTGGTGCGATACCGTCCCACGCCACGGATGATCGTGCGGTCCAGCAGCGCGCCGCTGAAGCTGCGCATCCACGCCGAAAAGCTCGACCCGCCGGCCAGCAGTTTGAAGTCGACCTCCGCCCTCACCCGAGTATCGCCCGGAGTCGGATCGAGCTTGTCGCACAACATGTCCCGGAGCTGGTCTTCAGCCGTGACGGCATCCTCCCTGCGCAACGCCCCGCTGCGCAAGCGGGTGACCATCTCCTCGTGCGGGATCGTCGACAGGACGATGAGCCGGCTCAGCCACGTCATCGCCGTGGCGTAGTCCACCTCACCGCTCTGGTGCGCCCTGGCAATGGCGGTGGCTTCGTTGTCGATCTGGGCTGCGGGAAGGCGTGCGGGAATGACGCGATCAAGACTCATGACATACATGAGTGCGGGAGCACGAGGTGAACACGCTAACCGGCGGACGAATCCTGAACTGCTGCGGACGCCTTGTCCCGTCGGAGCATGTCCTTCCGGCTCGTCGAGCTGATCCCGAGGAACGCCGGTGGGATCTTCACCTCGACCGGGACAGCGCGCCCCTTCTGGTCGCAGTACAGCATGATCGAGCCACGCAGCACATTCCCGTCGTCGTCACGCAGCGCGCGCATCGAATTCCAGTTCGGCGCGTTCGATGCGCCCTCGGCGCGGGACGCCTTCCCGGTGATCCGTTCCAGTCGCTGCGCCGTCGGTTCCAGGCCGAACAACCGGCACGCCGCGATCGCCTCCGACTGCACCTCCATCGGCAGGATCCCGCCGCGGGAGATGAAGTGCTGGATCTCGGCGTCCACGACCTCCTTGACGCGCTGCGTCAGCAGCAGCAGCCACACCTGCCAGGACCGGGCCAGACGCCCGGCACGGACGACCTCGGACTTGCCGGCCTCGAGGAAGATCCAGCCCTCGTCCAGGATGACGATGCCCTCCCGGCCGGCCAGCGCCATCATCGAGCCGTACACCATCGCCTTGACGAGCACGAGCGCGGTCCGCTGGCCGATGTCGGCCTTGTGCTTCGCGTCCGGGTCCGGCAAGTTCAGCTGCGCCGAGCCGAGCATGATGTACGTGATGCCCTCGGACGCCTGCAGCGGGGTACCCTCCGGGTCCGAGCCGCACATCGCCCGGAAATACGTCGACGCGGCAACGAGCTTCTCGATCCGGTCGACCATCGCCCGGGATGCGTGACCGGCCGTCTCAGCCATCGCCAGGGCTTCCATCGTGCACCGGGCCCCGTTGGAGGCGCCGAAGTTCAGCGAGTGGATCAGCTCGGTCTCGTAGTCCTCGATCTTCGACCCGAACGGGTTGACCTCGAGGATGATGCTGGCCGCCATGGACGCCCCGGACTCGGCCGTCTTGGCGAACCGGATCGGGTCGAACACTCCGTCGGAGGTGATCAGCCGGTCCAGCGAGAAGACCGTCCCGCCGGACCGGGCGACCGTGCGGGAGTGATTGGACTCCAGCTTCGGGTCGACGAACACGATCGGGATGCGCTGGCCCCTGCTGGTGCGCATCCGGGCGTACTGATCGGCCAAGAAGAGCGCCGTCTGCGTGTTGTGCGTAACCACGTGATCGTCCACCAGGAACGTCGAATCGGGCGAGTCGACCTCGATGCAGCACACGATGTCCGCACCGGTCGCGTCGATCGTCTCGATCCCGACGCATGACACGGCCGGGAAGCCGTCCGCGGTCATCGCGAGGCGGACCCCACCGCCCCACGGGACCTCGACAGAGAAGACCCCGAGCGACCGGGCCAGCGTCAGCACCGACTCGACCCCTTCCGGGGACAGGCCGGCCATCTCCGCCACGGCGAACTCGCAATCCCCCGGCATCGACCCATGGCCGCGGATCAGGTCCAGAAGCAGTTCCCGGCGCTGCTCCACTGGCGCGAAAATCACCCGCTCCGGCAGCGCCTTCGACGGGCGCCACCCAGCAAGGGCATCGGTAACCAGGCTCTCCCCGGAGCCGGCGACCGGGGCCGGCAACGGCAGCGACCAGTGCTGCGCCGAACCGGTGGAGATCATCTCCGCCGTCGAAACGACCATCCAGCCGTCGGCGACATCCGGATGGCTGGCACGCTGCTTCAGCCGGGCTGCCAGGGCGGCCAGAGCGACCGCTCTGCGGTACCGGCCGAGCGTGCCCGGCCGGACATCCATCATCGCCAGCGCCGCAGCGACAGCGTTCGTGGAGGGGAAGAACTCGCCTGCGCCCGTGCCGGCCAACTCCCGGGCCAGCGCCGGCGCGGTCACGACCTCCTTGTCGATGGTCGACTCGGCCAGTTCGACCAGCTGGCCGCTGGCCGCATCCAGCCGCTCCGGCAGCCCGCGGGCAGGCCAGCCGCGGAATCGTGCGACGAACTGGTGCTGTCCGTCGACCCGCATCGACTGGCCGTCGTTCAGGGTGACCTCGAGCAGGTCGTCGCGGACCTGCGGAGTCGTCACGTTCAGCACCGTGCACGGCAGCCCGTTCGAGCCGATGACCTTGTCGCCGACATCGACCAGGCCGAACGTCGTCCACCCGGACGGCGTCCGCAGTCGCGTGTCAATCGTCATCGCCTTACCGGACCCGGACTGCCCCACGATCACCGCGATCGGGAGGGTGTCCTCGTCGACGGACGCCATGTGGTCGATGAAGACCGGCTGGTTGTCCGTCTCGGTGAATCCCGGCTGCGCTCCCGACTTGTCACCGACCACCGACAGTGACGGCAGGCCGGAGAAGGAGATCGTCTGCGCCGGCAGGTCCAGCAGATACGGGTTCGACATCGTCTTCGAGCACGGCATCATCTCCGACCATGCCTCTTGCTGCCGGTTGACCATCGGGTAGAGCGTCACCCCGGCACGCTGCCCGACCGGGACCGGGTCGTACCCGTGGATCGGGTGCCGGCCGGAAAAGGCGACCAGGACGGAGGTGTCCGTCAGCGTCGGTGTCCCGCCCTGGGCGTAGAAGGCTTCCGCATCCTGCAGCGACTGTTCCAGCTCGAGCTGCTCGGTGCGCTCCATCTTCCCCTCGTTCAGGCGCTCCCGGATGTCGTCCTGGTAGCCCTTGCGCATCCGCCGCAGTTCCTCGCGGGTCACCTTCGGCGGTTCGATCAGCCCGCGGACCGAGATCGCCTGCGCACCCGACATCAGCAGCGCCGACATCCAGTGCGAGGACGGGCTATCCGCTTGGACGTACGACAGGTTCGTCGCCGCAACGGTCGCGAAACTGAGGGCGTGCGTTCCGGGCATGTTGTCCCAGTCGGTGCACCGGTCCGGCCCGATCTTCGCGGCGGCCCGCAACGCCTCCATCGAGGAGAACGAGTGCAGATGGTCAGCGTGCATCAGGTACGGCGGGTCCGGCTGGCCGTAGTCCGCCCACCACGAGTTCGCCAGCTGCATCTGCTGCGCCGTCGGCACCTGCAGCCCGCACCGCGTCATCGCGTCGCCGACCAGCCGGGCGTCGCGCATGAAGTCACCGACCGGAGTGACACCCTCGGTCAGGGACGCAATGATCCCGTCCGCCGTGTCGCGCCAGCCGGTCCGGCGCACCGACGCCTTCAACTGGATCCCGATCAGCAGCACGGAGGCGGTCGTCATCGTGTCGTGGAAGGTCGACGACAGGTGCTCACGCAGCTGCGACTCCGCCGGCGGCACATACTTCGCCGGCACCCGCAACCGCAGCAAGTGGATCCGGCGGTAACCGGACTTCGCCAGCCGGCGCCGGTTCAACTGGGCCGGGGGTGCGAGTTCGGCCAGCTCGTCGAACGCGAGCATCAACGGACTGCCGGGCTGAAGGGATTCCGCCGGCGACCGGGCATCAACGACCGGGCCCATCGGGACGGACCGAAAAAGCCAGGTCGAACCGCCGTCAGAGGACTGCACGATCCCGCCGTCGTGGACGCGCCCCATCGACGTCGCCCACCGGTGAGTGACGTCGAAGTGGACGTCCTTGATACCGCCGCGTGCCATCTACTTGCTTCCTTCGCTGGTCGGGGATGAGGAGGACGGGGACGGCGTGACCAGCGGCTCGCGCGCGACGGCGGTCACGGCGTTCATGAACGGAACCAAGGACGGCCCGGAACCGGGCGGACCCCACGCGACCACGGCAGGGGCCGCGGTGTCGGCCCGCGCCAGCAGGACGTCGTAGATGACGGTCGACACTTCCGGCTTGATGCTGGAGGTCGGGTCGGCCTGCCGGTCGGCGAACGTCAGCACCGCCCGGACCAACAGCCGGGACGGATCCGCGAGCTTCGCGGCCCGGTCGATCGTTGCCCCGTCGAGCTGCATGCCGGACAGCGGGACGTACCCGTGCGTCGGGTTCGGGTCGCCGACGGCGAGCCGAAGTGCATCCGCATCACCACCGGTGAACGCCGCGGCCCACGACCCGATCGCGGCGTTCACCGGATCGGACGCGACGGACGAGTCAAGGCCGGGCCACGGGTCGGTGTTCGACACCCACTCATCGGACGCGGCGGTCGCCACCGGGAGCAGCGACGGCCCGGAGATCGTCTTCGCGCCGCCGCGCGGATCCAGCGCCACCTGCACCGCCGTGGTGAACTGGTTTCCGGACGCGTCGGCGATCGTGAAGTTCTCCGTCGAGGACAGCCAGTCCGCCGTCGGGTTCCCGTTCGCGTCCAGCGGGGCCTGCCGGGTGGTCGCGCCATCCCAGGACACGATCCGGCCGCCGGGGATGGGCGCCGGCGTCGCTGCCAGCCACTGCTCGATCGCGCGGGTCGCCACGAACCGTCCCGGAGAGCTGACCTTCGCCGCGCCGGCCTCCGGGGAGGTCTGCTGCGCCTTCTGCGTCGCCTGCATCGAGGCGAACGTCACCAGCGTCTGCAACGGGAACATCAGCAGGATCGTCCACAACACCAGCTTCTTGACCCGCTGCGAAACGGTCGGACGATCTTTGGGGACCACGACCTCCTGCTCCCGGGTCAGGTCCCACACATCGACGCTGGTCGCGCCGGACTTCTTGGTGCGCGCCATCAGCGTCGCCCTTCATTGATCATGACGGCGCCGGCCGTCGAGTTGAACAGGTGCGTCCCGTCCCGGTCCCGTAGCGCGTTAGTCGCCGCGAGAGCGACGGAGAAGTCACCGTCGGACACCAGGTACCGCAAGGTCTCCTCAGAGGTGTCCGACTGCCGGGCCAGCTCTGCACGAACCCGCGGCGCCGGATGCTGCGCCAGCAACGACTCGCATGTGGCGCACATCGTCACGCCCGGTTCGACCTTCTCCCGGCACGGGCGCCAGCACGTGTGGCATCGACCCGGCTCGTGGTCACGGTGCTCTGCAGTGACCTTGAGGACGGGTCGCCAGGTCTGGCAACGCGGCATCAGTCGATGAACCCCAGCGGCGCAGACAGATCGGCCAGCTGCTCATCCGAGAGCCGGGAGACAGCCTCGGCGAACGCGATGCCAGCCTTGCTCGGGTGGGCCGGCGGATCCTTCGGCAGGCCGGCGATCGGCACCAGCAGCATCCATGCCGCCCGCACCCGGTCCCGGTACTGCATCACCATCACGGTCGCCTCCGCACCGCGGGCCACCGGCTCCATGTTCCGCAACGACCGGATGTCGTCCAGGGCGCGCGAGGCATTCCGGGCACCCTCGAGAGCGCGGCAGGTCATCTCCACGACGTTGTCCGGGGCGACGTCGAGCATCACCCCGAGCGCCTCGCGCTGCGAGGGCGACGCGGACGACAGCGCCTGGAACTTCTCGATGACCCGGCGCGCGAGGGCACGGTCCACCGGGTTCCGCTTCCGGCCGGCGGGCGGCCTCTTCGCCCGCGGCGGGGCCGGGGCCTCCGGCGCCGGATCGGCAGGGACGTCGGCCTCGGCGAGGGAGACGATCTCGTCGTCGTCGAACGGGTTCTCCGGGATGGGTTCGCTCATACCTCTACTGATGCGGCAGATTCGCGGGGTCCCCGGCGCAGAATTGGCTAACCCCCGGTCCAAGGGAGCCAATCTCAGCCTCGGACCGGGGGTCTTGCCATGTATGAGTGCGGGGCGGTGACGTCGGCACGCAAAACGGGGAAGGAATTTCCCGCCGGACCAACGAGGACACCCCCGGCCTGGGGGGTGAAAAGGCCGGGGGTGCCCCGATGAGCGGGCGGCAGTGCGCCCGCCGAGGGCACCGGTTCCCTGAGTGGGGGGGTAGGAACCGGGCGCCCCGATCAGGGGGTTACACCAGCTCGATGTGCTTGAGCACACGCGAGGTCGGGCGTTCCGGGTTACCGGTGGGCTCCATGTACACCCACACACGCACCTTTTGGCCCTTCATGGTGCGCACCTTGTGCGCCATCGCCGCCCCGGCGGGCGTGTCGGTGCGGTCGGTCCGGACGCCCTCCTGGCCCATCGGCAGCTGGGCGCCGCCCAAGCCGTTGTTCTTCCGGGACGAGTCGGTGTCGAGGATGACGAACAGACGCTTGGACGATTGCTCCATCTGCCCACCGACGATGGTGCCGGTGAAGACCTTCGTCGACGGGGACAGCATCGCCTGCACGACCTGCGCGACGGGAGACTTCGGCGACGCGAACTGAGCGATCGCCTTCGCACGGTCGGTGACAGCCTGTTCCCAGGCGTTCTGGTCGGACATCGGGCCGACCGACACGACGGCCGCCGCAATGATCGCGGTCGTCTCGGTCAGCGGGGCGCCCTCTAGCTGCGCGGGGTTTTCGGTCATGTGAATTGCTCCTGCGGGAATCGGGTTGTTGGAATGGGTCAGGCCGCTACGGACGGCTTGGCCGGGGTCAGAGTGGTCAACGGGCCCCAGGCGCCGTCCTGCGGGCCGGCGACGTACAGCTCGCCGGCAGCGCGGGCCGTGGAGATCAAGCGCTTGACCACGCGGGCCTTCCACGCGACCCACTGCTCCTCCGGCTGACCGAACGGGATCGGGATCGTCTTGATCGCCGTGTGCAGGACGCCACGCAGCCGGGTGTGGCTGTTCTCCTGCATCGAGGTCCGTCCGAACACCTCGGACTGGGCGGACGCGATCACGTCTGCGAACACGGTCGCCAACGCGGGAACCGCATCCTTTGTGACCGGGACGCCCGCGTCGAAAAGCGCCTCGGTAGCCATCGACACGAGCGAGAACGCTGCCGTCGCGGCATACGCCGCCGGGTTCAGCAGGCCCGTCGCCGGGTCGGTTTCGATCCACGGCTGCACTTCGGCAGCAGCGAACAGGTTGGACATGGTGACTCCTTCGGTTGATGTCGACTCAGATGACGCCGGTAGCACCGGGTCGGTACGCACCGGGACGGCCGGAACGTCCGGAACCCCGAACAGCTCCGGTACGGCGACGGTCAGACCGGCCAGCGGAATCCCGATCCGCTCACCGGTGCGGGCGTCCGGGATCTTCGCCTCCGACTTGCCCGCCGAATCCGCCGCCGGGCAAACCGTCGCCAACGGGCACCAGCCGCACAACGGGGACGGCTTCAGCTCGTAGCTGCCGGAAGCCGCCGCCGCCTTCATGCCCGTCCACGAGGTCGTGAACCGCTGGCGCACCCCGCCGACAGTCTTGGGCGTCATCACCGGGCTGTAGGACTCCGCGTGCTGCTCCGCCGTGAACAGCAGAACCAGCTCGTCCGGACGGCGGCCGTCGAGAGACTCAACAGCCAGGCCGTACGCGACCATCTGGTCGGCCTTCTCGTCGCCGTACTTGGCCCGCTTGTACGGCGGGGACGGCTTCCCGGTGTTGTGCGTCGGGACCATCTGATGGCCGGCCAGGTACAAGCTGTTCGCCGAGTCCACCTGGATGCACTGGGTCGGCACCGACGGTACCGGCGTGATCGCCGTGATCAGGCGACGGCGAGACCGGGCGGACTCGGGCACCACGACCAGGTTCGCCTTGCGCGGCAGCAGGAACGGGACATCGTCGAACGGCGTGAACTTCACATCCCAGCAGGTGGTCGTAACGCCGAACCCGGACCGCACGGTCTCGCAGATGTACGGGCGCCAGCCCAGAGACGCGGCAAGTTCGAAGACGTCCTGGCACAGCTGCTTGTCCGTGCCGACGAAGACCGCCTGCTTGCGTGCGACGGTGAACGAGCCGTCGGTGTCCATCAGGCCGCGCAGCAGGTCCAGCCGCTGCGCACGCGAGGCCCGCAGATAGGCCGCAGGGATGTGCTTGTTGTTGAGCAACCCCATCTCGCGCAGCCGGGTCCGCAGACCGTAAAGGGTGCGCGTCATCTCGCCCGGGCCGCTGGGGAAACCGCGGCGGGCGCATTCGTCGAACAGGTCCTGGTCCGGCCTGGACACCTCGCCGGAGCTGGCCTTGCCGTCACCGAGCCACACCCCGAGCACGTACGGGTCCAACGGCAGGTCGGCGTCCGGCAGGTCAAGGGCACGCGTGTTCGGGATGCGCAGGTCGCGCTGCCCGCCCCGGCCGGCACGCAGCAGCGGGATCATGTCCTGCGTGGACAGCACCTGCACACCGCTGTCGCGGTGCACCTCCCACAAGTGGACGTTGTCGGCGATCAGGTGCGTGCCGTCGTCGAAACTGACCCGGTAGCACGGGCGGTCGTGAATGCCCGACTTCGCGGTGACCGTGCACGGCTTGCCGTCCGAACCGAACAGCTGGTCGCCCACCTGGACGGCCCCCATCGTCGTCCAGCCGGTCGGCGTCGGCAGCGGGGTGTTCCGGTCCAGCCCCTTATAGTCCTCGACGCGGGAGCCGATCACCTCGCCGGCCGTGTTCGTGATCGCCGACGTCCGGTCCATGAACCCGACGAACGGGACACCGTCGATGTCCGCACCGGACAGGGACCGCTCCAGGCCGAGCACATGGACCGAGCGCGGGTCTTCGATACGCCACAGCCCGGAGATCTTGTCGATGACGGCCGCCCGCCACCGCAGCAAGTCCGCCGGCGTCGCCGGCGCGTCGATCTCGCCGCGGGCACGGCCATGCGCCTGCGGGTCGTGCAGCGTCTCGATGATCTGCGCCGCCCGGTCCAAGGTGCGCTCCTGAGCAGGCAGGGCGAACAGGATCTCTAGCGCCAGGTGCCCAGCCGAGCCGGTCTCCGCCGCCCCGAACGGGTCCGGGACCGACGGCAGCAGGCGCGAGGTCGCCCACCGTCCAGGGCACCCCAGGAAGGACGACGACGACGACGGCGACCACGCCGCCCGGTCCAGCTTGGAGATCAAGCGAGGGTCGGAGACAGCCAGCGACTGCGGGTGCAGGACAAGTCCAGCGCGCAGAGTTTCGTCAGTCGGGGCCATATGATCTCTTTGCCGCCCGACCCCGGTTTCGCGGCGGGAAAGCTACTCCGGCATGCCCCAGTCCCGAAGCACCAGGACGGTGACCGCCTGGATCGCGCGCTGCGCCTCGATGACGTCGTCGAGGTCGATCCCCAGCTCTGCCGCGATCGCCGCGGACGTCGCGAACACCTCGTCCTGATAGGTGCCCAGCCACGCCCGGGCCACGATGCCGAGCAGCGGGTCCTCCATGGCGGACCGGCGGATGATCTCCTCGGCCAGCGGCCCCGCCTGCGGGGTGAGCAACGGGTAGACGTCGTCGCTGGCCGCCTCCCGGCCGGCCGACACGTCCAAAGATGCCGGCTCCAGCGGGGCCAGGTCGCCTTCGGTGGCGATCATGCCCTGCCGGGCGGCGTCCTTGCGGCTCGCCCGGATCGCCTCGTTGTAGGAGTCGATCAGCTCACGGTTCGACGGTTCCCGCTCCAAGTCCTTGATCATCCGGGCCCGGTGCATCCCGAGCGCCCGGCGCCGGCGCACCTGCGTGGACATCCCGGACGACCCGATCCACGCCGCGGACTCCGTGATCGAGGCGAACTTGTTCCGCGACAGCTGGAACAACCCACGCGGGAAATCCGAGAGCAGGTGTGCCCGGTCCGACCACTGCTCGTTCGTCAGGATCAAGAAGATGATCGCGTTCACCTCGGCGGTGAAGTCGTCGCCGTACCGGGCGAAACTGATCCCGTTGCGCTTGCACAGCGTCCGCACCGTGACATCGACCAGCCGGCGCACCGGTTGCTGCCGCAGGAAGTCGTTCAGGACGGGAGCGTCGGAACGGACCGTCCGGCCTCCGATAAACGACTCCACACCCTCCCAGGTCAGGTCCACGACACACCATCCGGTACCGGCGCGTACGGGAACCCCGGCCACGGCACGGCCCGGTCGCCGAGAGCATCCGCGAACGCGACCAACCGGTGCTTGGACCGGTTGTCCAGCAGCCACCCGATCGTCAACGACCGGACCGGGACATCGTTCGGCACACCCGCGAACCGGGCCAGCCGGTCCATGACGACACCGGTGCGGGCCTCACCCCAGCCGGCCTGCGCTTCCAACAACATCCACAACCTGATCAACCGCAACGGGGCCCGGCGCTCATTCGTGTCCGCGGCCTCCAGAATCACATCGAAGATCGACGACCTTCCCTGTGTCACAGCAGTCAAACACCGTGCTCTGACAGCGTCCTTGCTCAGCCGTCCGGCGACCCCGGCGGCCGACGTATGTGCACCGACGCTCGGTGCTACGACGCCCACGACTGCAGCCCTGTTGCCCGGGCGGTGACCGTGGGGGCCACCGACAGTGCAGCCATGAGCCGGCCCATCCCGAGGTTGTCCAAGGGGTACTTCCTGTTGTGCCACGCGAGGATCTCGTCCGGGTCGGCATCGACGCCGCCGGCCTCGAGAGCAGACTTGCGGATCCGGGGGCCGGACTCCGGGTCACCCATGTGCTGACGCAACGCCACATGCGCATCGCGGCGCAGGGACTGCTCCAGGTAGTACAGCGGATCGACCTTCAGGAACGTCAGCGGCAGCAGCGACCGCTCGATGATGCGCGCCAGCGCAGACGGCTTGGTCGCGTCAAGGGAACCGATCGTCATCGACGTCAGGATTTCCTCGACCGCGGTCCGGTCGATCAGCCGGGTCGGGGTGCCGCCGTGCATTTTCGCGACGTCATGCGCGAGGAACGTGTGCGCCTTCTCGATGGCGGTGCGCACCTGCTCCTCGGGCCACATCAGCGCCTCGCACCAAGCGTTGTGCCCGTCGACGTCCAGCCTGCGCAGCTCGACCCGCAGCTCGGCGGGGGTGCGCATCCGGACGGAGAAGATGTCCTGGTCGGCGACATGCGCCGGATGGCAGGCGTCGGAGTAACCGGCACGCACGGTGACGACACCGGCCGTGGAGATGCCCAGGCCGGCCGCGGTGAACGCCAGGTCGGACGGGTCGGAGAGCACCTGGACGGGCGATCCGGGCGAGCTGACCCGGATCGGCATCGGCAGCAAGGAGCCGTCGTCGGCGACACCCTTGCGTCCGACGTCGATACCGGGCTCGACCCAAAGCCACGTCGGGAGGATGAACAGCAACCCGGGCTCGAGATCACGGCCCTCGTCGAGAGCAGCCGCGGCGGCCCGCCCGACAACGATCCGGTCCAGCAGCGAACACCAGGTCCGCAGCCGGTCACGAGGCGACATCAGCGTCATGGATCCTTCCTCCACCCCGCTGTGAGGATTCCTCCCAGCACCATCAGGACCGCTGCCGCGGCCCACCACCAATGCGCGGACACCACGGCAACCACGGCGCACACGGCGGCCACCGCCAGCCCCAGCTTCGGGCCGCGCGCGTACATGACCGCCATCGTGACGGCAGCCGCCGTCGCCGTGACGATGAACTGGCCGACACCGGTGACGTCCGCGGCCCGGTCGACCACCAGCCACACCAGGCCGGCGACCGCGACGGCAGCAACGATCCGCACCACGTCCTGCATTCCGGCCGAAGAAAGCCCGGCGCCGGCAGCGCCCAGGGACGGCTTCGACAGCTTCGGCATTGACCGGCGGGCCCTCGGCAGGCGCGGAGTGCGCGCGCGGGACGTGGACACCGCGTCCACGGTCGGACCCGGCCTGGCCGGTGCCGCCGGCGCGGGCGCCGGCCCGAAGAGGTCGTCCGAGAGGCTCGGCTCCGCCGGCTTCGGTCCCGGTGCCATGAACAGATCCGGCTCGTCGTCGTCGTCGGTGAGGTCCGGCTCGTCGTCGGGTCGTTCCGGAGTGACCACGGAACTGCCGTGATGACCACCGAAGATCACGTCCGAAGGGTCGGACCCGTCGACGCGTTCCGGCGCGGGCTTCGGAGGCCAGTCGTCGAAACCCATCAGCCCCTCCTTCCAAACCGGGACCACCGCGATCGGCCCTTCGCCAGGGACGATGGGTCGGCATACCGGTCGCAGTGACGGTCGGAGTCGAACTGGGAGGCCCCGGTCACCTTGAAGAGGATGTCGTCCAAGACGCGGGCCAGGGCCGGGTCGTCGTGCGGGATACGCCCGGTCGAGAAGGCGTTCAGGACATCCGGGGATTGCATGACCGATCCAACGAAGTGCATCTTGCCCTCGAGGTAGCGCACGGTCGCCGGGATGTCGAGCGGTGAATTCGCCTCGACCCGGTTGATCACCGCGAGGGTCCGCTCGGGCGGGATGTCGCCGGCACCGAACGCCTTCAGCCGTTCGATGAGGTTCAGCACGCCTTCGACGGAGGTGTCCGCCATCGCCACCGAGAACGACCCGGCCGCAGCCGTCAGGATCGGCTCGAGAAGCCGGTCGAACAGCCCGGACGTGTCATGCGATTCCTTGATCTGTGTGTCGACGATGACCAGGTCGGCGTTGCGGCGGGCCCAGTCGATCACCGCGCCGTACACCTGATCGGAGACGACCTCCGGGTCGGCCTGGCCGGCTCGCGGGGCAAGAGCGGTCGCGAAGTGCACCGGCGGCAGGTTCTGATGCCGGAGCTGGACGATCTGGGCCGGGGTGGAGATGGCCTGCTCCGGGTCGCCGGTGATCGCCGCGCTGTACATCGACGGCAGCCGGTCGACCGCACCGGTCAGGCGCAGCACCTTGCGGACTCCGTCCTGACCGCGGTTCGCATCGACCAGCACGATCCGCTTGAAGCCGCCGATAACGGCTGCCCGTTCGGCGAGAGCGATCGCGAACGAGGTCTTCCCGACGCCACCCTTCGCTGCCCAGCAGACGATGATGTCGGACTGACCGCCGAGGGTCGCGGACCGGACCAGCATGGTGTCGGGTCTGCGGTCGAAGACGCCGAGGATCTCCTCGGTCTCGTCGGGGTCGATCAACCCACCGGGCCGCTCCGGGGCGACAGCCTCGGCCGGAGCAGGGGGCGGGGTGTCGTCCATCCCGAAGCTCGGGACCGGCGGCGGGCGGTAACCGGGATCGTCGTCGTCGTCATCGGGGACCGGCGGGTCGAGATCGTCGAGATAGTCGAGATCGTCATCAGGGACCTGCGGATCGTCGGACGGATCGAGGTCGTCGTCATCGGGGACCGACGGGTCGAGGTCGTCGAGGTCTTCTTCTTCGTCGTCGTCGTCGCCCGGGACCGGTGGGTCGTCGGACGAGTCGAGGTCGTCGTCATCAGGGGCTGGTGGGTCGGCATCGTCGTCCGCGTCCGGGCTGGGATCGGCGGAGAACCCGAAGTCGTCACCCCAGATGTCGCCGTCATCCGTGATGGGCTCGGATCCCGGGGAGGTCAGGGTGCCGTCCGGCTCGAGGACCGAGGACCCGACATCGTCGCCGCGGGCCGGAGCGTTGAAGCTCGCCATGATGTCGTCGAAGGTCGCCGGCAGGTGGACCACCCGGGTCTTCGGGAGCGGCTGTGCATCGGGGTCGGCGGCCAGCAGCAGAACCGGGCGGCGCGACTCGGATTGCACCGCGATCCAGTCGCGCATCTTCGCGTCGCCGTTCGGGTGAGCCGCGATGACGACGACCTTGGCGTCGGTGGGGGCGGAACGCAGGGATGCGTTGACCGCCCGGGGCTGGGTGTCCTCGCTCGCCAGCTGGTAGCCGGCTGACCGGAGGGCGGGGACCAGCCCGGGCAAGTTGACGACTGCGATGAAGGTCTGCACATCGGTCCCTTTGCCGGAAGAGGTCGCCGACGCGGCGCGCTCTGTTCGTCCACGCTAGCCATGTGTGCGGGCGGGTCCAGCCGGTTACCCCGGGAGCGGGGTTCGGAGGGCCTCGAGCGGCGTGTGCCGGGCCGGCTGGCGCCCGGGAGGACCTGCGAGGAGGTCTGTGCGTGGATCCCCGATCTTGACTACACGAGGTCAATGACGTTTTCGCAGGTCAGAGGGGGTTTAGAGGGGGTCTGGGAGGGTCTGGGGCCCGATCTTGACTGCAGAATCGCGAAATTGACTACGCTGTAGTCAAGACGTTTCCGCAGGTCAGAGGCCCTTTTATCATCAATTGACTACATTGACTACAAACATATATATATATATGGGGAGAGGGGTCTTACATCACACCAAAACTGTGTGTAACGCAGTCCCTCCCTATATAACTACTGTGTGAATGTGGTCAATGCAGTCAAGAGGCCCCAAAACGGGGTCTGACCTGCAAAAACGTCTTGACTACAGCGTAGTCAAGATCGCGATTCTGCAGTCAAGATCGGGCCGTTCCCACCACGTTCTGGCCCGGACAGCGCCTCCAGGGGCTCCAGTTTGCGCACGTTCCGCGGAGAGTCGGACCTCCAATACCCGTCGGGCGCGCGCGGGCACACGCGCGCGCGTACGCGCGCCCGACGGGTATGAGCGTGGCACATCTTCCGAAACTGCACGCAAACTTCGAGCCCGCGCCGCGAGTCCGGCCCCCGCCGGCAAAGGGCTTACATGGCGAACGCACCCAAAAACAAGGGCGACCGGTTCGAGCGCAAAGCCGTCGCCCACCTGGCTGCGTGGTGCCCCGGCCTGACCGTCGACCGGCCCGAACGCCTCCTCGGCGCCGGACGCAAGGAGGACAAGGGCGACCTTCACGTCTTCCCCGACGTCGCCGTCCAGGTCAAGGCGCTCAACGACACCAACCGGGCCCTGTGGCAGGCCGTTGACGGCGCCTTCCGGCAGCAGGCGAACGCCGGCGTCGCACTGCACCTGGGCATGGTGCCGGTGATGAACGCCAAGGCGACCAGCGTCAACTGGCTGATGGCCGCAACCACCTGGCCGGCTCCGGTCCCGGATGACGCCCGGCCCGTCTTCGGTATCCCGTCGAAGGCCGTCGAGCACGTCCGCAACGACCGGGGCGGAATCCCCCGGAACCGGCGGATCGCATTGGTCCGGCGTGCCGGGACACCCGACTTCTACATCGGCACCACCGAAGCGTGGGTCGCGGCATACCGGATCCACCGCGGCCCGAGCTTCGCCGACATCCTCGACGTTCTCACCGGAGGTGTCGCGTGAGCGACTTCGTCAACCTGCACGTCCACGGCCAGCGCTCCGAACTCGACGGCCTGACCCGTACCAGCCAGCAGATCGAGGCCGCCCTCGCCGACGGCCAGCGAGCGGTCACGATCACCGACCACGGCGATTGCGGCGCCCACTTCGATGTGAACAAGTCCGCTCTCGCGGCCGGCCTGACCCCGATCCTCGGGCTCGAGGCGTACCTGTCGATCGGCCCGCGGACCGAGCGCAACGTGGTCCGGGTGCCCGCCGAAGACGACTTCGACGGCGGCGGCGACAGTGACGGCGCAACCAAGGAGAAGCGCTACGAGCATCTGACGCTGCTGGCCGCGAACCCGACCGGATGGCGAAACCTGATCGCCGGACACAATGCGTCCTGGGACGCGGCGAACTTCTTCTACAAGCCGCGCTGGGACTACGACCTGCTCGCCGCGCACTCCGCCGGCCTGATCGTCGGCTCCGGGTGCCTCGGCGGGCCGGTCGCCGGACCGCTGATCCGCGGCGACATGGACACCGCGCGGACGAACCTGGCCCGGCTCCGGGACATCTTCGGCGAAGCGAACCTGTTCGTCGAGGTGATGGACCACGACATCCCCGCGGAACGGAAGGTCATACCGGGCCTGGTCGACCTGGCCCGCGAATTCAACCTGCCCCTGGTTGCCACGAACGACTCCCACTACGCAGGCGCATGCGACGCCCCCGCCCATGACGCGTGGCTCGCGATCGGGTCATCCAAGGGCAGCAAGACGACCCTGGTGACGGACGAGAAGCGATTCCGGTTCAACGGGACCGGCTACCACCTCCGCACCGCCGCGGAGATGCACGCCCTGTTCGACACCCAGCCGGGCACGGAACGCGCCGTCTCCAACAGCCTGCTGATCGCTTCCCGGATCGAGAAGAACGTCATCCCCGCGGTCGGCTTCCGGCTGCCGCATGTGCCCGTCCCGGACGGACACACCGAGCAGAGCTGGCTGTACAAGCTGGTCAAGGACGGGCTGATCGCCCGGTACGGGCCGGTCCTGACCGAGCAGGTCAAGAACCAGGCCCGCCTCGAGATGGACACGATCGTCGGCGCCGGGTTCGCCGGCTACCTGCTGGCCGTCCACGACATCGTCTCCGAAGCCCGCCGGCGCGGCATCCGGGTCGGGCCGGGCCGCGGTTCCGGTCCGGGATCCATCTGCCTGTACGCGCTCGAGGTCACCAACGTCGAGCCGCTCGGGAACGGGTTGCTGTTCGAACGGTTCCTGAACCCGGACCGTCCGTCCATGCCGGACGTCGACATCGACTTCCAGTCGGACCGGCGCGACGAGATGTACGAATATGCGGCGCAGAAGTACGGGCCGAACTTCGTCGCCCGGATCGGTGCCCCCGGCATGTCGTGGGCGAAGAAGGCGATCCGCGACATCGGCCGGGTCACCGGACGGGACGAGCTTGCCGACACCGTCGCCCGGCTGGTCCCCAACATGGGCACTGCCGCGAACTCATCCTTCCACGTCCTGCTCGACGAGGACGAGCCGTTGGGTGCGCCGCTGCGCGCGATGATGCAAGAAGATCCCGCCGTCGCCGCGCTCGTCGCGGATGCGCAGGCGATCGAGGGCGTCACCTCGTCGTCCGGGATCCACGCGTGCGGGTTCGTCATCGGCGACCAGCCGCTGACCGACCTGGTCCCGATGCGGCAGCAGATCAAGGCTCCCGGGGCTCCCCCGGTCACCGAATGGGACGGGCGGGACATCGAGAAGTTCGGCCTGGTCAAGTTCGACTTCCTCGCGATCGACGACCTGACCGTGGTCCAGCGTGCCGTCGAGATGATCGAGGAGCTGACCGGCGAGAAGATCGACCCGGACAACGCCACCCACGACCCGTCCGACGAGCGGGCGGCACGGGCGTACGCGATGCTGGCCGCCGGCAAGACCGCCGGCGTCTTCCAGCTCTCCAGTTCCGGGATGACCGAGCTGTGCAAGGCCGTCAAGCCGACCAGCCTCGCGGACCTGTCCGCGCTGGTGGCGCTCTACCGGCCGGGCCCGATGGGCGCCGGGATGCACCACGAGTACGCGCACCGCAAGAACGGCGCCAAGGTCGACTACGGCATCTTCACGCCTGTGCCGGCGGAGCAGGCCGAGATCGCCACGGTGCTCGGGAACACGATGGGGACGTGCGTCGCGGAAGGCGAGCAGGTCTACTCCTCCACCTGGGGCGGGTATGTACCGATCGAGCAGATCAGGGCCGGGGACCTGGTCCAGAGCGTCGGCGACGACGGGCAGTACCGGCTCAGCCCCGTCAGCCACGTCCACGACAACGGCATCAAGAGCGTCGTCAAGGTCACGTTCGACTCCGGCCGCTCCATCCGTGTCACCGCCGACCACCTGCTGCTGACCCGCCAGGGGTGGACGCAGGCGGGCGACCTCAAAGCCGAGAGCCGGGTCGCCTCCCCGGTCCGGTTGCTGCGGAACGCCGACGAAGACAGCCCCGCCCAGTGGTGGCACGTCCTGTCGGTCAAACCGGATGGCGCGGCCCGTGTGTACGACCTGACCGTTCCCGGTGACCACAACTTCGTCGCCGAAGGGGTCGTGGTCCACAACTGCGTCTACCAGGAACAGCTGATGCAGCTGGCGGAGGTGGTCGCCGACTTCAGCAAGGACGAGAAGTTCCGGCTGCAGAAGGCGTTCAGCAAGAAGATCAAGCCCGAGATGGACGCCCTCTACGAGACGTTCCTCTCCGGCGGCCAGCGGTCGGTCCGCTCCGACGGCAGCGCGAAGGTGTCGTTCCGGACCGCGACCCTGGATGAGTTGTGGCGCACGTTCACCGCGTCCGCGTCCTACCTGTTCAACCGGTGCCTGACCGGCGACACGATGGTGGTCGACGGGAACGGCGCGCCGTGGACGATATCCGAACTGTTCGGGATGGCCGGGGCGGGCACGGACCTGCCGGAGACGCTGCGCGCGTTCGACCACCGGAGCAACACCTTCACGAACCAGGCGCTGCTGACCGTCCACGACAACGGGACCGCCGAGGTGTACCGGATGACGCTGGCGAACGGCCGGACCGCCCGGTGCACCGGCAACCACCGGTGGCTTTGCGTCGATCCGACCGACCGGCTCGGTGTCGACGGCGACCCGGTCCCGAGGTACCGGGAGCTGTCCGAGTTGTCCGTGGGCGACCTGATCGTCACCGACGACGGTCTCGCCCGGCTGGTGCCGATCGAGAGCATCGAACGGGACGGGTCGATGCCGACGTTCGACCTCGAGATGGCCGACGGCACCGACCACAACTTCGTCGCGAACGGGATGGTCTCGCACAACAGCCACTCGGCGGCGTACGGCCAGCTGGCGTGGATGACCGCCTGGCTGAAGGCGAACTGGCCGGGGCCGTACGGCGCGGCGCTGCTGTCGGTGGTCCCGACTGACAAGTCGAAGGCCGGCAAGCGGCAGGGCACGATCGCAGCGTTGCGCGCCGAAGGGGTCGATGTCCTCCCACCGGACGTGAACGTCGGCGCGGTGTCGACCGCGGCCTACCCGGACGGCACGGTCCGTCTCGGGCTGGGCGAGGTCAAGGGCGTGTCCGGCAACGCGCAATGGATCGTGGTGGAGCGGGACAAGAACGGCCCGTTCACCTCCCTGGCCGACCTGATGAACCGCGTGCACGTGCCGCGCGGCGAAGGGATGTCGAAACTGCCGACGTCTGCGGTGATCGCGCTGATCGAGGCGGGCGCGATGGACGGATTCGGGCCGCGGATGGGTCAGGTGATGGCGGTCCGCGCCGCGTCCGGCAGCGACGATGTCGTGATCCCGGACGCCGAATGGGGTGTCATCGAGCGCTCGGAGCGTCAGCGCCGCCTGCTCGGGGTGGTGCTCGGGCCGCCGCCGACGGCGTTGCTGGCCGACCAGCTGGACGCCTGGGTGAACCCGGCCACGGGCGCCCGGACCGGACCGATCGGCCGGGTGTCCGCGGCGTCCGGGGTGAGCGTGTCCGTGGTCGGACAGGTGGTGTCGGTCAACATCCGTAGCTACACCAAGGGCCGGTATGCCCGGGTCGTGATCGAGGATGCGACCGGCCGGATCGAGGGGATCGCCTGGAACAACGTGCTGGAACGCCTGACGGACAGCGGGCTCGAGCCGGTCGTGGGTCAGATTATCGGTGTGAGCGGGGTGACGACGGCGCCGTGGGGCAGCGACGACGAGGGCGATGTCACCCCTGAGTTGCGGATCTCGAACATCTGGACGGGCGACCTGCGGGACGGACCTCGCCGCCCGACCCCGATCTGCGCGCTCGGGAGCCTGCCGCGGGAGGTGGCTATCCCGGACGCCCCGGAACTGAAGCCTGCCGGCCCGGTGGTCACCGAGGTCGCCGATCCGGTGGTGGCCGAGCCGGCGCAGCCGGTCCTGAGCCTGGTTCCGGACCCGCCGGCGTCCGGCCAGGCTTCTGAACCTGTAGTTGAGGTTGAGGCGACGCCTGCGTCCGAAGAGGACCCATATTGGGAGTCCGTGCCCAACGACATGCCGGATGAAGATGTCTGGGCGGATCCCGAACCGGAACCGGAGCCGGGACCGGCGGTGTACACGGTCAAGATCGCTCCAGGGTTGCCGGCGTTCTCCCAGCTGCGGAACGTGCTGGACCAGATCACCCGGCACTACCCGACGTTCGACTGGGCACTGATCCTGGATGACGGCCAGTCATCCGACCCGTTCCCGCACGCCGGCGGCGGGCCGGCGCTTGTCCTGGTCGGTGCGGACGATGCCGGCGACCCGGTCGCGATGATCCGCCCCGTTCTCGCCGCGTGATGCTCGCGCCGCGAAACCGGGGGTCAGCGGCAAAGGAGTAGTGCAGGCGAAAGAGCCTGCGGCCGGGAAACGACCCGGCCTCGCACACACAGGAAGAGACGACATCTCCATGTCGAACGGCAACTACGTCCAGCTCATCGGCAACCTGACCGCCGACCCGCAGTCGCGGATCAACGAGAACAGCGGGAAGTTCCGCGCGACGTTCTCGATCGCGATCGACAAGCCCGACCGTGACGGGCAGAAGCAGGACCCGACCTACGTCGACGTGACGGTTTTCCAGGAATACCTGGCCCGCAACGTCGTGGCGTCCCTGCGCAAGGGCAACAAGGTGATGATCGTCGGTGAGCTGAACAGCTTCACCACGGAGGTCGTCGCCGAGGGCGGCGAGACCAAGAAGATCGGACGCATGTCCGTCAACGCGTGGGAGGTCGGCGCGTCCCTGCGGTTCGTCACCGCCCAGCTCACCAAGGCGATCTACGAGGGAAATGGCAACAGCGGCCAGGCCGCTTCCGCGCCCACGCAGGCCGCCCCGGCCCAGGCTCCGGCCGCAGCCGCTCCGGCTGGCGACCCGAACGACTTCTGATTTGGTGGCGCGCCCGCAAGGACGCCCGCTAATACGAAGGCACCCGGAAACCTCTGAGAGGTTTCGACCGAAGGCTCCGGCGCAGAGGTCAACCGGAACCCCCGGCGAGAAATCGCCGGGGGTTCCGGTTTGTTGCCGCATACATATGGGTGTGAACAGGTTCAGGCTGACCCGGGGCCGGTGGGACACGGTCCGCTGGTGGCTCGGGCATCGCAACTCGGTGATCGGCGCATGCATCGCCGTCTTCGTCGGGCTGTTCGCGCTGTCCGCTCAGGCCGCGCCGGACCTGATCGAGCGGCTGCAAGCCACCCCGTCGCCGACGGGAACGCTGACGACGACCCGGGTGACGATCACCCCGGAGACCGTGACGGCGACCCGGATCAACACGCTCACCAAGACCTACACCCCGAAGGCGACCTCGTCCTCGTCGAAAGCGGTGTCCACGTCCCGTCCGACGAAGGAGTACACCCCGCCGACGACCAAGCAGTACACACCCCCTCCGACCAAGCAGTACACGCCGCCTCCGGTGACGACGACGAAGCCGTACACCCCGCCGCCGACGACGAAGAAGCCCCCGGCGCAGCCGCAGACGTACCGTCAGACCGTGACGTGCTCCCGCCCGGTCACGCTGACGGTGTCCGGGTCGGGGTCGGGGTCGGTTTCGACGTCGATCACCGGTGCGGCGTCCGGGGCCGGTGGCCGGTCCGTGACGGTGTCCGGCCCGGCCGGGTCGTACACGTTGTCGGTGACCGACTCCGGCGGTGACCCGCACATGTCGTGGACGTCGTCCGGGTCGAAATGCGGGTAGAGCCGGAACGCTGGCTGGAGCTGGCCCAGGACCACCTGGACGGGCGTGGACGGATGGTCGTCGCCGTCATCTCCGGGGCGACGATCATCTGGCAGGTGATCCAGATGATCCGGGAGCGGCGCAGCCCGAAAGATCCGATCCGGGCATTCACGACGTTCCAGTCGTCCGCGGCGTCCATGCTCGCTGGCGGCCAGTGCGAGTTCACCGGAGCGTTCGGACGGCGGTGCCGGCGCCCGGGTGCGCACGCCGACCATTGGATCCCGCACACCCGCGGCGGGGCGTCCAGCGACGACAACCTGGTGTGGGCGTGCGCCCCGCACAATCTGCGCAAGTCGGCGCGGATGCCGTCCCGGTATGCGACGTGGCGGGTTGCCCGGCGCCGGCTGCGGTACTTCCCGCCGGACGTCTCCCGCAAGCCCGGGCGCCGGTTCCGGTAGGGCTTCTGCCGCATACATCAGGGTGTGAGCGAGCAGCCGAACGACAACCTCGAGATCCCGGACGACGGACCGTCCGGCCGGGAAGAGGCTGCTGCTGCCGTCACGAGCATCGCTAAGGGTGCCGCGGCAGGCGGCCTGGCCGGTGGGATCGCCGCGGCCGGGAAGTCCGCGGTCAAGTCGAAGCGGCTCCGCAGATTCGTGGCGGCCGGCCTGGTCATGACGCTCGTCCCGCTGCTGATGCTGTTTTCCGTCTTCATGAGCCCGAGCGGGATCACCGGCACCTCCGGAAACCAGCAGGTTGCATCGGTCGAGCAGGCGGTCACCGCCGGGCTGTCGGAGGAGGAGATCACGATCCTGTCGAACCCGGTGTACAACGCCGGGCTGCCATGGCACGTGGTCGCCGCCCTGTTCTTGACGCAGCGGTCCGGGACGGGCGGGGTCGGTCCGTATCAGATCACCGAGGATGCGCTGGACGACGAGTTCACCGAAGAGGATGCGGCCGACCCGAAGAAGGCCACCCGGTGGGTGTCGGAGCAACTGCGTGATCTGCTCGGTGAGCAGGACCGGTGGATGGCCTCGACGGATATCGGGATCGGCGGGAAGCTCGAGGCCGGCCAGTTGGTCTGGTTCGACGAGGACGCCTCCGAGACGCTCGTGCGGGCCCCGTTTCGCAGCGCTCTGTCCGCGATGCCGTTGGCCGGTGCGTCGACGTCGTGGGCTGACACGATCGTGGACACGGCGATCCACTGGCGGTTCGGCCTGGCGGCCGGTCCGGTGCCGTGCACGAGCACGTACTCCGGCACCCTCCCGGACAACCTGAGCTTCGAGATCACCCCGGAGCAGATGGGCAACGCCGTCATCATCGTCCAGACCGGGCAGAGCCTGGGAATCCCGGAGCGGGGCCTGGTCATCGCGTTGATGACGGCGTTGCAGGAGTCGACGTTGCGGAACCTGACGTATGGCGACCGGGACAGCCTGGGGTTGTTCCAGCAGCGGCCGAGCACCGGCTGGGGTAGCCCGGACGAGATCCTCGACCCGGTGAAGTCGTCGAAGGGGTTCTACGGGATGGCCGACCACACGTCGAACCCGGGCCTGGTCGACATCACGAACTGGCAGTCGATGCCGCTCGGGGAGGCCGCGCAGGCGGTGCAGCGCTCGGCGTTCCCGGACGCGTACGGGAAATGGGAGCCGGATGCGGCGCTCCTGGTCGCGCAGATCACCGGGAAGGTGCCGCCGCCGTCCGGCCGGACGGTGCTCGCGATGTCCGGCGGTAAGTTCGCCCCGATCGTGGCGTTCGCGCCGCGGGCCGGCTACGACATCGGCCCGGTGCAGGCGCCGACGCAGTACATGGCCGACGATCTGGGCACGAAGTTCAGCATCGAGACGATCTACGGCTGGCGCGAGTTCGACCCGTACCCGGACCACCCGTCCGGTCTGGCCGCCGACTTCATGGTGTTCGAGGACCGGGCGAACGGTGACGCGCTGGCGAAGTACGCGCAGGAGAACGCGTCCGCGTACGGGATCAAATACATGATCTGGTACCAGCGCTACTGGCAGGCCGGCTGGCCGGTGGGGCAGTGGCGTCCGATGGAAGACCGCGGCGGCGTGACCGCGAACCACATGGACCACGTCCACATCACGGTCAACCCGGAGGGTGGCACCGGCACCCCGACCGATGTCGGCTCGACGTCCTGCGGGATCGGCAAGCCGTTCCTGTCGGGTCTGCTCGCGCGCACCGACCTGTCGCAAGGCAAGGGCGGCGACCGGACCGACGAGCTGCAAGGGTTCGTGCTGCAACTCGACTGGGACCAGATCGAGAAGGAGCAGGGCGTCTACGACACCTCGCGGATCGACGCGGCGATCACGTACGCGTCGTCGCACAACATGCGCTTCCGGCTGCGGATCCGGCCGGGTATCCACGCCCCGCAGTGGGCGAAAGAGCTGTCCGCGCACGGCCGCCCGCTGCCGCGGTTCTTCGACCATGACGAGAACAAGCACTCCGACCTGCCGTACCTGTACGACCCGGACTACGTGTCGGCGTGGCAGGCGATGATGACGGCGCTCGGCGCGAAGTATGACTCGTACACCCAGGTCGGCGAGGTGAACGTCAGCGCGTTCTCGCCGATGACCGCCGAATGGATGCTGCTGTTCTCATCCGAGCGAGCCGACAACGGCAAGACGAACCTGCAGAACATGCAGGACGCTGGGTTCACCGAGGAGGATCGGGGTGCCGCGGTCCGGGCGGATGCCGCCGGGATGCTGGCGGCGTGGCCGACGACACCGATCACGGTGTGGGCGCACCCGTACTTCAGCCTGGACGGCGGTGTTTCCACGTCGGCGACGTTCGACTGGATCGACGAGATCAGCGCGCTCAGTCCGCGGTTCAGTTTCGGGCACACCGGACTGGACGAGCACACGATCGACACGAAGTCGGGCGCGTTCGCGATCTACGAGCACATCACGACGAACAACCACCCGATCACGTTGCAGACCCGTTCGATCGACGGCGGGCACGGCTCGCACGGCCTCGGGTCGCTGGAGAACATCTTCGAGTGGGCCGTCGAGTACGGCGTCATGGCGATCGAGCTGCCGAACGGGTGGCAGAGCCAGAACCCGTCGGCGGAGGCGATCAGTTCCGCTGCGACCGGGATGGCCGCGAACGCCGCCCAGTGGTCGACGGGCGGGTCTGGTGCGACGATCAACGGCGACGCGGCGCTGCCGTTGCCTGCGGGCAGCTACTTCATCTCCAGCCCGTTCGGTCCGCGGCCGTCGCCGACGCCGGGCGGGTCGACCGATCACAAGGGTGTCGACATGGCCCCGAACGATGGTGGCACTCCCCCGATCTTCGCTGCGGCGGCCGGGACGGTCTCGTTCGCCGGCGACTGCGGATGCGGGTATGGCCTGCTCGTGTCGATCAAGGTGGGCGACTCGATGGAGATGTACTACGGCCATCAGTCCCGGGTCATGGTCACGACCGGGCAGACCGTCACGGTCGGCCAGCAGATCGGGGTCGTGGGGACGACCGGGACATCCTCGGGCAACCACCTGCACTTCGAGATCCGGGTCAATGACGTCCCGCAGGATCCGGTGCCGATCATGGCCGCCGCCGGAATCACCTTGTGAGGCAAAGGAAGAGCATGGAGTTCACTCGCTGGAAGATCGCCGGTGTCGCCGCCGTGGTGGCGTTGCTCGTCGCGATATTCATCGCTCAGTACCGGCAGGCGAACGAGCCGCCACCGGTCTTGCCGACGACGACCGTCACGGTCACGCCGTCGGCGTCGAAGACCCCGCTGCCGATCCCGACGGACGGCGGGCGAGATGACATCGAGCATGCCGTCGACGAGGCGGCGCAGCAGGAGATCATCGAGGTCTCGCGCGCGTTCGCGACCGACTGGTCGACGCCGACGGAGGATGCGAAGGTGTGGGTGAAGAAGGTGCGCCGGCACGCGGTCGACTCGCTGGCGAAGAAGTTCGAGTTCATCGACATCGAGAACGTGCCGGTCACGGGGAAGGTGACGAAGGTCGAGGTGACCGACCCGTCCGAGCCGGTCGCGACGAGCGTGGTGACGTTCGAGAAGGGCCAGCGGATCCGGATCAAGACGATCTTCACGCCCGGGAAAGGCTGGAAGGTGTTCACCTTCGAGCGGGCGTGAACCCTCCCCGCGCACATCCAGGACATGGGCATCCCCTTCGACGTCTCCAAGCATCCGCGGTCCGGCAACGGCCGGTTCAGTGCGAAGACGCACTCCGAACAGGAGCAGCCGCTGACCGCCACGTCCGGCCGGGACGCCCTGCGGAGTGATCTGATCGCCGCCGGGCACGAACCCGTGTGGGTGGACGCCGCCCTGAAACAGTCGGGAGTGAACGGACAGGCGTCCGCAGACCAGGTGGCGACCGCCAAAGGGCTGCTCGCCGGCGAGCTGGTCGTCTGCATCAAGTGCCGGAGCACGATCGGTGCCGCCGAGGCCGACGAGGACACCGGCTACTGCCCGGAGTGCCTTAGCGCGGGCAGCGATGCTGCGTTCGACGATAGTCGCGGCGAGGTTGGCGAAGCGGGCCCGAGTGATGTTGTTGGCCGCGTTCGGTGAGGCGACCTACGTGAAGATCCGGCAGCGCGCACTGGGCAGCAGCTCGGGTGGTGGATCGGCGGTGGCTACCGCAACGCTGGCGCCGCTGATAGGCCAAGCTTTGGGATCACGCCCTGACCCTCGCGGGTGCTGGCGTTCAACACTTCAAAGTTGCCGGGATTTGGGCTGGGGACGGGGCAAGCCTTACGTGGCAGACACGTTCAAAGTTCGTTCAGGACCCACAACGCGCTGGGACACTGGGCATTCGCGTGAGTCCACTCGAGCAATGATCAGAACCTGTGGATGGCGCTCGGTGAGGTGACGTGAAGTAGGTGCACCTCCCGAGCAGGATCGAAGCAATCACAAGGTTCTGATCAGGGTCGGCGTTGGCGCGCCGGCTCGGGAAGGTACGCCCATGCTCAAGGTAGTCCACGATGCCGAAGAGGCAGGCGAGCCGGCCGGTGGGTCGGTGCTGGATGAGATCGTCCGCGATGGTGCCCGGCAGATGTTGGCGGCGGCGTTACAGGCCGAGGTCGCCGCGTACATCGAGGCGTTCGCCGACCAGCTCGACGAGCGCGGTCGTCGGCTGGTGGTCCGCAATGGCCATCACGAACCGCGGGAGGTGATGACGGCTGCGGGCGCGATCCCGGTGCGGGCTCCGCGGGTCAACGACAAGCGCACCGATGAGGTGACCGGCAAGCGGCAGCGGTTCTCTTCGGCGATTCTGCCGGCCTGGGCGAGGAAGTCGCCGAAGGTCGCGGAGGTGTTGCCGCTGCTGTATCTGCACGGGCTGTCCAGCGGCGACTTCGGTCCGGCGCTGGAGCAGTTCCTGGGCTCCGGCGCCGGCCTGTCAGCCTCGACGATCACCCGGCTCACCACGCAGTGGCAAGAGGAGGCGGTTGCGTTCAACAAGCGGCCGTTGAAGGGCACCGACTACGTCTACTGCTGGGTCGACGGGATCCACCTCAAGGTCCGGCTCGAGCAGGACAAGGTGTGCCTGCTGGTGATCATCGGGGTGCGTGCCGACGGCACCAAGGAGCTGGTGCCCTCGACGACGGACACCGCGAATCAACCGAGTCGTGGGCTGACCTGCTCCGTTCGTGCAAGCGCCGCGGGATGCGAGCACCGGTGCTCGCCATCGGTGACGGGGCGTTGGGGTTCTGGGCTGCGGTGCGTGAGGTGTTCCCCGAGACCCGCGAGCAGCGCTGCTGGTTCCACAAGATCGCCAACGTCCTCAACGCGCTCCCGAAGTCCGCCCAGCCGGGTGCGAAGGCCGCGCTGGCTGAGATCTGGAACGCCGAAGACAAGGAGCACGCGCACGCTGCGGCGAAGGCGTTCGCCGCCGACTACGGCCCCAAGTGGCCCAAGGCCGCGGCGAAGATCACCGACGACCTCGACGTCCTGTTGGAGTTCTACGACTACCCCGCCGAACACCGGATCCACCTGCGGACCACCAACCCGATCGAGTCGACCTTCGCCACCGTCCGACTGCGGCAGCGAGTCACCAAGGGCCCCGGCTCGAGAGCGGCCGGCGTCGCGATGGCGTTCAAGCTCATCGAGTCCGCACAAGCCAGATGGCGTGCCGTCAACGCACCCCACCTCGTCGCGCTAGTCCGAGCCGGCGCCACGTTCGAGAACGGCGTCCTCGTCGAACGACCCGACGAATCAGGAGGCGATCAGCAAGTCGCATGACACGCCGATCCACAGGTCTTGACTATTCCTCACTCCACTCGAGAGTCCTCTTGTGTGGGGCTGGGCTTCCGGATATCATCCATCCATGAAGACCTCATTGTTGAGAATTCTAGCAACAGCTGCAGTTATTGCCTGTGGGACTGCAACGCCTGTCTGGTCAGACACCGACGATCCGAACGAGGCTCCCCCCCTTGAAGGGGTGGACAACATGTACCCGACGGTCAACGCAAATTGGACTTGTGTGGATGGATCCATGTCGATTGGGGTTTTTTGTCGAACGGATGACTATTATGTATCGACGCACAATCAGGACAACGTTCGATCCAGTACCGCAACGGCAATAAATCTAACCTGGACGAACAACTACGCCGCAACTGATCTGCAGCGCTCCGTTCACTATACTCAGTACACATCAACCGATATCGTATATCAGGATGGGGTCACTCCAGGAAATGGCGACGTGATCGGCATAACGTGGTGCCGAGATGCAACGTCTACTAGAGTCTGTGGGCAGCATTACGTAAGGTTCTCCAACGACTACACTATCAATCAGTATGTGACTTGCCATGAGACGGGGCACGCCGTAGGACTAACTCATGGGCAAGAAGCCTATCCCAAAGTATCAAACTCAAGTTCCTTACTGGGTTGTATGCGGACGCCCTACTACCCTGGCACGCCCGCACTTCTTGGGCCGATGAACATCGCAAATATCAATTCGGCATATTGACACGTCGGGAGGTAGACATAAATGTTTCGCCGAAGTGCTGTAGTGCTTTTCTTGGGCGGCACCGCAATGTGTGTGTCCGTGCTCGGTGTTCGGGCCGGGGCGGATGCCACACCGACTCTGGCAACGGTGACCGAGGCGATTCCAAAAGCCCCGGCACCCGGCATCGACATGCCTGCAAAGTTCACCCAAATCCTCATGTACGACTACGCTGTCCCCCCGGCAAGCACTGTCGAGGACCTTGTAAGTTACACAGACCACCTCGTGCGCATTCACATCGAACGCGAAAGCGAGTTGCCGATGAGCGCCGCTGAGATAGCCGACGGCTATGGCATGGTCATTCGGCAAGTGACCTACTCCGTGGTTGACGACGTCTGGTCGGCCGACGGTGCTCCTGCGCTGCCCCGCCAGGGAACGCTGGGAGGCAACGGCTGGATCCAGGATGGCGATCAGCGCACCGCGTTCAAACAAGATGCCGACCCATGGTTCGTCGTCGGACACGACTACCTAGTCGCCTTCCAGTTGTGGAATCCCGCTGAGGCCGGCTTGGACGTTTCCGATAGCAATCCGCGATGGCGAGTGGTTTCCCCCGAGGCCACGGCCGCGTATGACGGCGGGGTCGTCGGTCAAGGAGAGCCCCTTCACACCTCAGCGCAACGTCCCTACCTGCGCGCGCGCCTCGCCGGCTTGACGCGGACACAGCTCCGCAATTTCTTCGCGACAACGCCGAAGCATTCACGCTCCGCCACCTTCCACGACGTGAATCAAGCGCCCCTCACTTGGCGGGACTGATGGAGCACCCTGCCCGGACGCGCCTCTTTGTGCGTGCGCCCGTTGTGATTGCGCGGGATGGGTCTCAGCGCTGAACTGGTTTGGCTAAACATGACCCCGAGCAAAAGGTGTAAACGACCTGCAACCGCTGCGGCATCTCCCTGAGCCATGGCGGGGCGCGACCAACCCTGGCGCGACCGGCCGTAGCCCGACTTACATGCTGGTGTGGCTTCGCCCGGGTCGTGACCCTTTATGTGACTGGCGCCCTGCTGGCTTGCCGATGGGATCGATCCGTCCGGCCTTCGCGTCGTAGAGGCACCCGCCCTTCGGGCATGACCTTAAACGAGCCTGACCCGAGCGCACGGGATCTTGAATCGGCCTGACTTTCGTTCCGTTCTTCAAGTAAGGATGGAACACGATGAACAGGAAGTATTCACCGGAGATGCGTGAGCGGGCGTTGCGGATGCTCGCGGAGACGCGGCCGTCGCACCCGAACATGATGAGCGCGGTCCGCCATGTGGCAGGGCTGCTGGGGATGAGCCCGGAGACGTTGCGATTGTGGCAACGCCGCTACGAGGTCGACGCAGGTGTGAAGCCCGGTCTGACGACGGATGCGGCGGCGGAGATCAAGCGGTTGCAGAAGGAGAACGCCGAACTTCGCAAGGCCAACGAGATCCTCAAGGCTGCGGCTTGATATGCAGGTGATCGGCGCGTCGGTTCCGGGCTTCCGGTGGGGGTGGGTGGAGGCTGATGGTGAGGCATCCGTCGAGGAGGTTCGGACGTCTGGGATCGGGTCGTTCATGCCGTGTTTGGTGCGCTCGGCGGGAAGCGTGCCAAGCCTGGGTGATCCGCTGCTGGATGAGTACCTACGGTTCACCGCCGCTAGGGTGCGGCCCAACACGCTCATCGCGCAGGCGTTCGACCTGAAGGTGTTCTTCGCGGTCGTGAGGAAGCCGCCGCAGCAGGTGAGCGTGACGGACGTGCTCGCCTTCATCGAGGCCCAGCGGGCCCCGTGCCGCGGTGGCAACGTGGTGCGCCTGGCCGACGGCGAGGTGGGGCTGGCCGCCTCGACGATCAAGCGGCGGCTGGCGACCCTCTCCGCGCTGTTCGACTACCTGTTCCTCCGAGGCTTCTGTGACCGCAACCCCGTGCCGCGCAGCCTCGGCGCCAGGCACGCCCGCTGCTCCGGTACGGGGCAGGGGGCACGGCGCGGGGCGCCACTGGTCCGGACCCCGCGCA
>Ga0209460_1000168_pt1 | contig 89463 bp, 77 predicted proteins | sample EBPBio132013_DNA_FD_185868 | JGI IMG/M metagenome (GOLD analysis project Ga0209460, IMG submission 185868) | Wastewater treatment Type I Accumulibacter community from EBPR Bioreactor in Madison, WI, USA - Reactor 2_5/13/2013_ DNA (SPAdes)... | ecosystem: Engineered > Bioreactor > EBPR >... | reverse complement strand
GGACAAAATGCCAATGCGTTTGTTCTTTATCGCTAAAGATAAACAAACTCGTTGGATACTGGACTAAAAGCTGATCAATGATGCCCCGTTGCGGGCCGCGTTCTAGTGCCCCACGGAAGTGCAGATAGATCAGCTTAAATGCCCCAGCTTCTGCCACAATCAGCGGATGGGTGTGGAGCTTCTCAGTGAGTGCCGTCGGCCAATCGCGGGTCGAGAGGATTTGATTTGCGCGGGGATAGCCCAAATCCTCATAGAGCAACTGTTTCAAGGCAGGTAGCCCACGCAAGGCTTTCAGACGGTCGAAGATTGGCTGACTCATACACGAGACTCCTATCCAAATACCCCAGCACTGACTGCAAGTCTATCATGTGCATGGCTCGCCGTCGAATAGGGCCAACCGCTATCTTCATCCCGGCATCAAGACACCGTACAATCACCTCATCATGACATGAGACCAATAGCCCACCTGGACCGCGACCGCGAGCGAATCCATGCCATCCGGCGATACCCCCGTCGGCCAGCAGCCAAACCGCTGCGGCATGGGATAGGTTTCCGGAATGGGATCGGTGGCGGGGGTCACGGGGTCGTTGCCTGCCTGCCGGGCGGCATAGGCAGCCTTTTTTACTCACAAGCGGGACAATAGTAGAGGACACACACCACGCCGTTGAGCGTCTGCATCCGATAGCAGTGCCGACAAAACACGGTGATTGGTTGACGCATCGTCTGCACCCATGCGGCATAAAAGGGGACTGATCAGGAATCATTGGAGTAAAGCCCTAGCATTCGCTAGGGCTTGATATTTGTTTCAAATCTACAACATTGGCCAGCGTAGCTCATCTACATCCAAAGCCCGCTCTGGCAGTTCCATACCAGAGTAAGTGAGAGTGGTAATCATCTCCCGCCACATACTACGGATCTGCCGCTGTTGCAACTCATTTAGTTTTTCGAATTTTGCCATATCTATGGCTCGCTCTAGGGCTTCAAAACCACCAAGTAGCATTGCAAATTCATCAGCTCCCCATCCGTCGCGCTCTGGTGGCGTGCTGCCCCTGCTGGGAAGAGAGACCTTGTGAGTGGGTTCCTTGGGCGTATATGCTGGTGATATCTTATTCTTTGCTTGTCCTGACCCTTCATTAAGATCATATTCATCTTCTTCGCTATCAGGTTTTTCATTTTGATTATCATCGCGAAGATCAAGCATCGATGCGCTTCCAGCGGTCAGGTCTAAATCGACAAAGATGTGATTATCATTCTGGTGGGCATTCGCCTCGTCCTCAGCCTCTTTCTTGACTTGCTCCTGCTGCTTCAGTGCTGCCGATGCCGCTTCGCGGATCGCATTTTCTGGCTGGTCGGTCGCCAAACCCTCGTCAATGATAGTCTCGGCCACATCAGTAGGGAGTTTTGTAAGATCACGTAAGGCTTTTGGGTTGAGTGGGACACCGGCGAGCTTGTCTTGGAGCGAGGCATCAAGGTCTAGAACTTGAAGAAGCCGCCTGCGATATCGAGCATCCATATTGCCTTCGCCAATGGTCTCCATTGCACGTTGCCACGGCATCAGGATCATCCCGCCGCTGATATACGTAGCAAGGGAATCAACAGCCGCCAGTTGGCAAAGCCGATTTGTCAGCGCCGCGATTTGGGCTGTAGGTGAGGCATTCTGATCTAGTTCAACCAGCGCTTCAGGCGCAGTCGTACCTGCATCGGTCGCCTTGTTAACAAACGCCTCGATATTCATGGCCAACCACATGATCATCAAGCCTTGTGCCTTCTCCAGCTCTGTCAGACCAGAGCGTTGAGAATTCTCAGCCATCTGCGCTATCCGTCTCTGAAGATAGTTATCCTCACCGGTATCGATAACGATCGGCACGAGTGCCAGTTCCAGTTCCGTTGCCGCAGTCCAGCGGCGTTGACCAGCAATGATGCGGTAGTGGCCATCCTCGATGGGCCGTACCTGCAAGGGTTGAGTGATGCGCCCAACTGATTTGATACTCTGTTTTAATGCCTCAAGCTCACTTCGATCGATCGTCTGTCGGGGCTGACCAGGATCAGGAATAAGAAGATGTGGTGAGACCATTAAAGCATGACCAAGTTGGGGCTTCACACGAGTGCTGCGGGCAGTGGCGGCCTGTTTAACCATTGGTGTTTCTCCTATTCGCGTTAGAACAATTGATAAAAACGGCTTATTTCAGACTGAATACTGGGGATTAATGGTTCTTCGAGAGCCATCAACAGGTTTCCATATTGTGCTCTAGACTAGCTAACAGTACGTTGTATTGTAATTCTCTGATAAAGCATACTTCACTGAATCATGTTATGTCAATTTTTCTAGGATTGTGGTAGCAATCAATAGGGGAGGACACCAATCCCTCCCCTATTGAAGAAACATCCCAACTGAATAGAGAGGGTAGTTATTTTTATGCATCCAATCCATCAATCCTGTATTGATAGAACACTCCTCGCTAAGATAATAAATCATTCTTGAGATAACGGGCAGGTCTATTTGTGTTGCATTACCGTTAAGGAGAGCCTTTGTCTTGGCAGCTACTGGCTGTGACAACTCTTTTTGGGCTAACTCTACTATATCGACTTTCACATCCGACAATTCTAAATATTTATGCCAAGGTGCTAGATTAATCTTGATCGGGCCATTAATAGGAGCTTTATTAATTATCGGAGAGACTATATTTACCGATTTGCTGTTACCAGGATATCGGTAGATCATCAGATCGTGTGGCCTCAGACTTAGCACATTACAACATCGGCTAATTGTTTCAAGGGCAATTCTATCAGGATTGCCCTTTATCAATCTCCAATACGTTGCAGTACTTATCCCCATTAACTCTGCAAGCTCCTGTGATGATACTTCCTCCTGATTTGGATCTAATGCTCGTAACCTAATAATTAAATCAAAAACTATGTCTATCCGTGGAGAATATTTCATTCTTACCTCCTATATTTGTAGGGGTACAGACGGTTTGATCCAAACCGACCCGTAAGCCCACATGCTTAATCCCACACGGGTTGATCAGGTAGTGCAGACGGTTTGATCCAAACCTATCGTTATGAACAGACGGATTGATCTAAACCATCCAGCACATCTATTGCTAGTTATAACTCATGCTAGGGAATGTTAAGTCCAGTTCCACCCCTGATCCTAGGTACGATGGTATCCATCACACTGAACAAATGATTTTTAGCCTGGCAAATCCCGATGCAACCAATCCTCTGCTCGTTGATGACAGCAAACCGTGAGTCCTTAGGATCAAACCGTCTGCACCCATATATAAGTTACAAGTGAAAGTATATTATCATATTGACAATATTTACAAGTGATAGTATACTATCACTTGTAAATATTGAAATGCAAGAGGGAGGATACAATGCCAAATTCGTTATGTGAAAAAGATATATTGGCTATTGCTGATGCCTTTGCTATCCACTTGCATATGGTGTTAGGGATAACATTATACAGGTTCAATATTGAAGATTATCGCACCTGTTTGGCTCCAGCGTTAGCCCAAATGGGTATTACTCCCGAAGAAAACGAAGATGGCTTTGAGTCGATCATATGGACAATTTGGGACTTAGTTCACAGCATTTATGAGTAGCGGTTGGAAGGGGATGTCATGAAGAAGAAACATTTTCATAATCAAAATCGCTTCATAGCCGAGGTTTCCAAGGTAAATGAATCCTCAGAGATGCCAGAAGTAGTCGAAGTGCCAGAAGTAGTCGAAGTGCCAGAAGTAGTCGAAGTGCCAGAAGTAGTCGAAGTGCCAGAAGTACCAAAAAGCATTCGTGAAAAGCTGGCCTTGGCCAGTTTCACAAATGCTTTATTTTGCCGTTATTAGGATGTAATATCAATGTTAATTTTGATGCAAGGTATTCCTGGCAGTGGCAAAAGCACTGAAGCTAAAAATTTAGCTTCAGTGCTAGAAAATTGTGCCATTATAGAACTTGATGCGCTCCGAGCAGAATTACTCGGAGATGCCAATAATCAAAATAGCAATCAAAGAGTTCTACAAGTGGCTCGCTCACAAGCCAAGCAATTACTTAAGCAAGGATTCATTGTTATCATTGACTCTACGCTGGCAAAGCGAGAGTGGGCTAATTTGTGGATAGAATTAGCTTGTGAGATGAATGTCGATATCGAGATTAAAAAAGTAATCGTAGATTTAGAGGTTGCGAAAGAAAGAAACAAAAATAGATCGCGACGAGTTCCTGATAATGTCATTGAAAGTATGGACAATGACATTAAGAACTTCGATTATACGGGATTAACCTTGATGAAGTAAAAAAGATGCCTCTCATATGAGAGGCATCTTTTTTACTTCGTCTCATACTTTTTAGCAAGAACACCCTTTAGTACATCCAAATGCTGATTAGCTTCTTTACTTAAAGCTGATTTCATAAAAGGTGCAAATGGCCGTAAGAACCATTTGAAGTTAATATTTGTAGTGATAATAATGCGTGTACCTGCGGGTTCAACTAAAAATTGATAATCCATATCGGATTGCATTAATGCCGAGGTGATCGTGAATTTGATCTGATGTGGTGGATTATAATGGTATATATTCAGGAACATCTTCATGGGTATACCCGCAACCTTTGCATGTTCTTCATAAACTGCACCAACGCCATCTCCGCTGATATGTCTAGTATGGGTAACAGGTAGCCACCACTCGCGATTATTTTCAAAATGAGAAACATAGTCAAATGTGACTGCCTGATTAGTAATGACTAGTTGATTGGCACTAAGTTTCATGTATTAACTCCTAGTTTCCTCTTGTAGCCATAGTCGATTAAATTGTGATGCAGTTTCTTCCTGATGGTAATTCATGAAATCCACAGCAAAAAGCGGAACAGACTGAGTAACCTGTAAGAAGCCTCCTCTATCGTGGCTTCTTAAGCACAGCAATATGTTGAAGAGGCAGGACAAGAGATCCTTTTTCTACCTCCTCCAGTGCAGCATTTAATAAAAACTCTGTAAGGTCATTTTGCTCAGTCGCTGGGATATTATTTCTATCCATTAGATCTTGTAATCGTCGCAGAAGACCCTTGGTAAGAGAAAATGACTTAGATTGCTTTTTATCATCATCTAGATCCGACGATTGGGTGACGATGTTGGATGTTGTCATGTATGCTCCTTGTAATATTCTGAATGTTTACAAGTTTATAAGTTTACAAGTTTATAAGTTTATAAACTTATTGCAACTTAAGAGTAATAGGCGTATTATAACGCACACCATATTAAATAGAAATTGGTTATTTTACCCACCGCCTTATGGCAGTATATATTTTATTACTGGAGGCACGATGCGAACCGGACAAACAGATCTTGAAGAAGATGCTATCTCTAATGGTATACCACAGGTAGCCGATGATGCCGCAATGCAGGCAGCTCTCATTTTGGGATCTGCAAGCAGGCTGCCCGCAGTTCAGCCTCATCCTGCACCATCAATTCAGCAAGGCGACTTGATAATTGCTCAACCCCCCATCCGGCTTCCCCAAGCAATTTCAGATTTTGTACCATTAGATGATCGTTGGCATCGCGAGAATGGTCCATCACGAGATACCCATCAACCACAACGCCAGCAAGCAATTGCTTCAAACGTCACTACGCCTAAACCTTCTCGTGCTGCCGCTCCTGCTATTTCGAGACCTGCACCTGTTCCTGCTATTAAAACCGTTGTTCCCCAACGGGAACCAACAGTCGTAGTAACACCTGCTTCAGAGGAGGACTACTACGAAGAGGTTGAGCACGATGCAGATGGTACTCCCGATATTCGGATACATACACCAATGTCGAAATTTTTCTCGACTATTCTTAATATTGGACTATTCATCTTCGCGTTCAGGGTGGTTTGGACAACAGGAGCACGATATACCGTTGCAGCAGTACTCGGTTTAGATCCAATGTTCGATATGTTTAAGATCAATATTCAGGATTGGCATACACAACCCTTCTTTATTTTTGAAGGTATTGCGGCAATATTTGGCTGGATACCCCTTATTGGCGAACTGTTTCAACCACTTGCTACACTTCCAAAAATATGGCTATTTCCTATATTTATCACGATAGGCGAGTCAGTCTTTTGGCCACGTCGTCGTCGAATGTCAAAAGACCTACTTTATTTCTGGAGACCATTGAAGGGGGAAGCAAATTGGAAGCATTATACTTTCCTAACATTTCTAGCCTTTGATGTAGTTTCGACCTGTGTAGGCGCGATTATGGACAGAACGATCCCTGGAGGAGTTGATCAAATCACGAAGAACCCTGGGACAACCTTCGACTGGGGAGTAATTTTGAACGCTACACGCGGCCAAGTATTTTTGGGCATATGTCTCGGCATCTTCTGTGCTGTGATATCCGAACGTCTAGCATCATTCACGGTTCGTGATACTATTGGGTTATGGTTTCGTCCTAATCACTGGGTACATCGGCTTTTTCGTCCATCTGGATATGTCCAGTACAAATAATAGGGCAGGAGAAGCCCTGCTGGAGTGCTGTTTATGTTGCAAATGCTTTGGGATGGATTAGCTCCGCTTGCATTTATTGCACTATGTATTGGTGCCATGCTCACCTGGCGCTATTGGCCAAAGGTGCGTCGAGTTCAACAGGTACTTCGTCGCCTGCCATCGGAGATCAATGCAGAGATCCAAGCTGCTTGGAATAATCAGCCATCGCCACGAGAGATCCTTGCGACTCCAGCCAGCGAACTGCATACCAGTACCCCTCCCAATACTATCGCGGCTGTTATACCCGATAATACAGCCCTTTCTACTAGCATGGAGAAAGTGCAAGGTGGGGGCAGGGCAATGCTGTACCCTCCATCGCTTCAGACTACGTTGGATTATATGAAGCAATGGGAGCCGGATGGACGCTATATGTTCCCTTATGGCTGGTTTGTTCAAGAACGATCCCATGGGACAACACCTGATCTGGCATTTACTGACTTGGCAGAAACCTTCAATATCGGTGTCATTGGCCCAAGCCAGTATGGTAAAACATCGCTCATATTTGCGGGAATTATGGCTCTCACCTTTCAGCGATCGCCGCGCGAGTTACAATTTGCCATCTTTGATCTCAAGGATATCGATTTTAGCCAAATGGAAGATTCGGCGTATACCCACTTGATGATCCGGCGGTCTGACCAGATAACACAAGCTGTGAAGGATCTCCAGGCTGAGATCGAGCGGCGAGGCGAATTCCTCCGCCAGATGAAGCTCACAAATTGGCGTAACTACCGTGGCAAAGATCTACCAATGCTCGTCGTCTACATTTCTGAGCTATCAGCAATCGTTGCAGCCCTAGGCAACACCGCTGCCGTGGACAAGTTCCTCAACGATCTGATGGGCAAGGGGGCGGCGTTTGGTATTCGAACAATCGTAGACACCCACTCTCTTTCTGGGTATGGCACGCTCTGGCGGAATTTGCTGAATGATCGTTTATTGGGACCAGGCTTATCCAATCCTCAGCAGGATCAAGTTAATGGCGATCTACCCACGGCTGCAATTATTGCAGCTGGTGCGGTACCACCATCTCAACTTCGCAAAACACACCGGGGAGTTTTCACGATAACTACCGATGCGGGCCAAGCACTTACTGTCCGCATGGTATATGTTACCGATGCTATTAGACAGGCCTGGCTGGATCGCCTCCCAAGAAAACTTATGACAATCGAGGAACAGCAAGTCTTTGATAATGACACAGAGCCTACGGTAACAGAAGAGCATGCGCCAAACATACTTGCAGGTCGAGCCGCAGCGCTATACCGGGATGGAGTAGAACTAGGCGTGATTCTTGCCCAACCACAGGTGCGTGAGGAGTTGCGCGAGCTAGCATTAACGGTTCGACATACGAAAACCGATATGCCGAACGTGCGTCAGATTACTATTCGGCTGTTTGAGGTAGAGGCTCCAAGCGGTACCCAGCAACCAATGGTCAGCAATACGCTAATGGAGATGGGACTGCTGACCAAAGAGAAGACACCCATCGATGCTCCAAATATTGAGCAATCCACTCCTGCAATGGCTGCCTAAAAAATTAAGGTGTATTCTCCATCAAAATAGATCTAGGGGCAATGTCTAAAAACGCGCGTTTTTAGACATTGCCCCCCCCTCTTTCTTAGAATATTCTACCGTGTTCTATGGCTTTGTGAAGCCCTAAAACGTGTTCTGATTCAAGACCACAGAGAATACATGTAGAATATCCATAGAACACTCGCAGCATCTTCCATAACACGTAACAGAAGAGAAAAAAGCCCCTCTAGGATTTATCCAGCACACCACTACAGAATAGTAATTTCCTTGATTGTAGTCTATATCGACTACAGGCAAGAAGTATGTTATGATGCCTGTAGTCGATATAGACTACAAAAACTAAGTGATTTTCAAGGAGATCGACGATGCCTCCAAAACCCAAAGTCCCTCAGTCCATGCTCGACGTTTCCCTCGGAGACCTACGGCTGCCGCACCAGGTCACGGTCGCCGGTCAGAACGACGTGCAGCTCGTCATCACCGACACTGGCAACACCTACACCAAGGCAGGGTCTATGACCGCCCGCAATGGCATGGTAGTGGCCTGCGAGCCGAGCGCTGTCGCGCAGCCCCAAAACATCATCTACGGCCACCAGGCAGCGTTGTCTATTATCTCGGTCTCTAATCCAACGGCACCCTCCGAGTCCTTCATCGTTGGGGAAGATGCATTGGCCGAGGCCACCAACATGGCGCGTATAGGGACACTTCAGGAACGGTTCAATGCCAGCCCTGCCGTGCTTCGCGCTCAGCTTTTCAACGCTGTATTTCGCACCCTCATGCAGAAGACAGCAACCGCACAGTATAAGGCCACCATTGTGCTGGGACTAGAGGTTCCGATCGAGGATTACCAGGGCCAGGCTGAGGCTAAGACCGGCCTCTTTCGTGGCATCGCCGAAACCCTGAAGGGCGAATGGCGCATTGAGAACAGTCGGGGTGTGTTATCTCTATCCGTGATTGGTATTGTGCCCTTACCTCAGACTTACGGCATGATTGTAGGATACTGCACCGATCCGCATGGGAAAATCATCCCTGAGCGTTCGACTACTCGTTTCTCTGCCCTTGATATGGGTGGAGGCCAGTTCCACTTGGGTCGCTCAGTTGGGACCAAGCAGTTTGCCGGCCAGCTTGTTGGCAGGGGCATTACGCAAACTGCCGAGAACCTAATGAGCATTGCTGCAAAGAAGCAAAAGATCCGCATGACATTTCCGCAGGCAGTCCATGCGCTACATACCCACAAAGCCCCCGATGGGGGAACGTGGGTTGACATTGGATATCTCGTGCAGGAGGCTAAGGACTTGAGCCGGCTTACCCAAGTCTCCGAAGCCGCCAACATATTCAGCGCCGCGCTGCGCCAGGCACACGGATTGATTGGTGGTGGTTCGGCACTGCACTATGGCCAAGATATACTGGATCAGTTGGCTGAGGAATTTCATGGCAAGGCCGAGGTTGTGAGCCAGCCCCAGCTTGCCAATATGCTTGGCGGCTATGTACTGATGCTTTCCCACCTTGCCGCCCAAGAAGCAGCTCGCGCCAAGCAGCAATAGGAGACAGCATGGCGCAGACACAGCCCATTAGTATCCGCCCTACCGACCCCACGCTCCTGAAAATGTTGGAGTGGCTTCGGGAGCGAGATCTGAAACAGTCTGATTACCTTCGAGATTGGCTGGAGTCGGGTTTTGCCCTGTGGCTCGTAAAGACGGCCATCCTTGACCCAGGTCTCTATGCTGAGATTGTTGGTGGTACAAAAGATCTGTCTCACGCTGAGGCGCTTCGCAGTAAAGGGATCGAGGCGCTGCGTGATACCCTACAAGTTCTGCTCGGTGGTATTGGCGGATTTCAGACTGTCAAGCACAGTGAAGCCGGCGGAAGCAATCAGGCCGATGCCGGCGAACTGGCCGATGGCGACCAATCGGCCGGGTTAGAGATATTTCTCGACCTTGGTGATACACTGGAAATGCTCTAAAATAGCAAACGGCGGCTCTAAAGGGAGCCGCCGTTTGCTATTGACTAAAATATTCTTATTTTGGTAATACTAGAAAACCTGTTGCGTCAGCGCCGCTAGTACCGGCTCACTGAGCATCGCACAAACCGTATCGTCGAGACGATCGGCAATCGGTGGCGCCGCCACGGCAATGATGTGTTCATCAGAATAATCGCCGCCGACCACCACATCGAATCGAGGCGCAACCATAGACAGTCCTTCGAGTGTTTTGTGGACTTCAGCGGCCACGCGGCGGGTCGTGCCCAGTCGGTCGAGGCTTTCCGCTCGCTGGAGCACCAAGATTACCGTCGGCTGCACCACCGACCGACTAATGAATTCTGTGCCGGCAACCGAATCCACAACCACCCAATCATAGCCAGCTAGGAGCGGCTGGAGGCCTTGGCGAAGAAGATTATTTGGGGCGCAGTAGCATCCCGGTCCTTCCCCCCGACCAACCCGCAGCAGATCAAAATCCTTCTTCACCTGCACGATATAGGGGCGCAGATTTGGCACTGAGCGCTCTCGTTCTTCCTTGAGTTGCTCCTTCAGCTCCGCAACAGTCGCTGCCTCTGGCGCATCGAGCAAGAATGCCAGTGTGCCGTCGGGATCTGCATCGATCATCAGAACCCGTTGCCCTTGCATCGCAAGTGTTCTGCCAAGGGCGCTGGCCAACGTGGTTTTTCCTACGCCGCCTTTGCCGACGACCAAAACTTGTTGTGTACCATCCATCACTCTGGGCTGTTGGATTATCATATGACCCCTTTCTTAAGAGAATACCTCGCCATAGTCCTCATCGACCTCCAGCACCAGGTAGTCACCAGCTGGAACAGAAGTAATCATGCCGAACACAGCATCAAGAACCTCGACCAATAGGCTACGAACAGCCTCACCTTGATCTGGATGGCTAGGATCTAGGCCAAAGGAGCAGCAGCACAAGCGCAGCGGCCAGGGGCTTGCCTCAATGATTAAATCCGGATGCATGAGACTCTCAGCTGGCGTTGTTTTCTGGCCCCACTGCTGAACACCAATAGGGTGCAGCCGATGTGGGAACAGTATTTTCCGTGGCCGTCCTTGCCACCACCCTTCGCCTGTTCGTGGGTCATAAACGATCCGCCCGTATCGCAGCGCGCCGAGCTGCGACCAGAGCCGTCGAATTGCCTCGAAGTGTCCGCTTGACCACCAAGCGCTCGCTGTATGCCACCAGCCACGTAGGCTGGCTTCGCACAGATCAAGTGCCTCAATAAAGTTGTATTCTGCGGCCTGGTCATACATTCCATCGGGAAAAGTGTCCCGGCAGGCCAGCCAAGCGATCCGATCGCCTCTCTTCGGTAAGCCTGTAATGGGCTGGAGCGGCCATGCTGGCTCCAATGCCAACATGGTGGCCGCTCCATGCTCCGCAGCGGCCACCATGTTGGGTATATGAGCGAGAAGAAGGCCACACATCGCGCTACGCCGCCACGAGTTCAACGAGACCCTGAAGTTTGCATAGCGCCTGGCGTAGAGATACACCAAGCGGCTCAAGAGTCCACCAAAGAGGCTTCGTTGGGAACATATCTGCAAGACGATCACGCTCCACGAGGCTCGTCACGCCGATCCACTGGTTAGGCACGATGATGTCCACATTGATGAATAGATCATCGAGAATCTGCGCGGCCCGCACTTGGTCGTCGCTTCGCGTAAGGAGTTGCTGAACAACAGGAGCCAAAACCATCTCCGCCAACTGCCTGCGCAACGGCAGGTTGAGCGGGCTGACATGGAATTGAGGCATCGGCGGTGCCACCCGAAAGTCATCCGTAAGCGTCCATGCCATACCAGGAGTTTCTTCATCGACGAACTGCATGCTACCAACGCGGGTAAACTCATCCAGATTTCCCGTTGGTGGTGAAACCCGAACAATGCCAGTCCATGCCGAGCCGAACCACCAGTGTGTGATCTGAGGAAAGGTGTCACCGAACGCCAATTGGTGCCAAAAATCGTAGGCCGATGCGGTGTAGTGCCGGCCAGTGGCGATTACGACACCACCCTGGTAGAGTTGGGCCGTACCGTTAGCAAGCCACTCGATTCCGGTGCCTAGCTCTGCGTTATAGCGATGTCCAGGGGCCATTATCTCTATTGCTGCGTCTGTCATTGCTCTATAGCTCCTTTATTAGCGAATTGCCTTCAGAATCTTCTCGATGCGCGATCCTACTTGGATCGGCATCTGCTTGAGATCGTTAATCGTAGTCCAGTTCCCTGGTCCATATAATTCATCCATCCGAATGGGATGTGCATCAGAACCCAAGAATATACCAAATGTAACAATACCCTGTTCTCGCGCTTTCGCGAGCTGTTGTACTGTGTGATTATGATCACCGAGGTCTCCATCAGTCAACGAGATAAAGATGCGATTCTTCTCTGATCTACCACCTAATGATGTAGTAGCAAGCCCTGCGGTCGCAAACATGTTTGTTCCACCACCAGGGCCTTGGGTTAGCATAGCAGCGCGTGATGGATCTATCCTCTTATCATCCATCGCCTTATATTGAAGTGATTGGTTAGAAAAACCACGTACCTCGTAAGGCATATCCAGAATGTCAAAAGTGTCACCAAGTACCATAGTTGCATCATATAAGGCACCACTTCTCATCTGCGAATTCATACTCCCAGATAGATCGACTGCAATAGAAACAGCAAATGATGTGGCAGGCATCTCGCGTTCGCGAGTATAGACATCCTTAGCACCAGCCATTGCATTTGCTAAACGTGTTCGGTCAAGTTTTCCTCGATCTTGAAGACGATCACGTCGTTCAACATTATCCTTTACTGCTGCAAGTCGCCTAGACAAGGCTCTCGCTATACCTCGATGTACCGGGCGACGAGCTTCTAGCTCTTGGGCAATGCCATCATAAGCCCTGGGCATAGTCACCTCTGTTTGGTGCGCATCACCAGAGAAGTCGCGAAAAGACTCTTTACGAAATGATGCCTTTCCCAGCGGCTGGTGCAGTCGTGGTCCAAGGCGATCTTGTTTAGACCTTTTTTTGATTTCTCGTTCAATCGCATTTACCGCAGACGATTCTACTTGGCGCAATGCAGCTTCAAATTCCTCATCGGACTGACTAAATTTCTGAAGCACATCATTCTCATCGAATGATCTTCCCGATTGCCCATCTGATTTCTGACTATCAGTATTACTTGAACGCTGATTTTGGCCTTGACTCGTAGTTTCCTCGTTAGTATAAGACGGGCTTCCATTAGCGTTCTCATCATCAACTTTTTTGTTCTGACGATGCCGATTACCTTTTTTATCGTCATCTTGGGCCTGCCCTTGCATTCTCCCAGTAGCATTTTCCTCCATACTTTTTCTATAGCGATCACTTACCAAATCGTCACTTTGCCCCTGCTGGCCTTGCCCCTGCTGCCCCTGCTGGCCTTGCCCCTGCTGCCCCTGCTGGCCCTGCTGGCCGCCTTGCTGGCCCTGCTGGCCTTGCTGGCCGCCTTGCTGGCCTTGCCCCTGTTGCCCCTGTTGCCCCTGTTGCCCCTGTTGCCCCTGTTGCCCCTGTTGCCCCTGCTGCCCCTGTTGGCCTTGCTGCCCTTGCTGCCCCCGTTGGCCTTGCTGCCCTTGGCTAGGTTTCGTTCCAGGTGGAGGCGTTGGGGGAGGTGGTAGATTAACATCTTTAGAAATATCTTGCATTGGGTCGGGTGAGCACAAAAGACCTTCACTTTCCAACCGACGTGCAATATCAATAGCAATCGCCAAAGAATCTTCCGTGGTATGCCCAACTAAGTTGTTATTTCGTACCCTTGGAGCAAATTCATCAAATATTGCACGAGCCTGGGGTGACATTGCATCAAGTAGTTCTTCTTTTACTTTAAAGAACGGTAGTGCCTCATACAGTAGCGCGCCAAGGAATTCATTTGTAGGATCAACGTCTTTTCCAACATTCTCACTCCAGCGTGGCATAAGGCGGCAAAACGCAGCAAGGTTCTGCGCAATTCCAGGATAATTCCGCGCCATTTCCCACTCCATGCGTCCATCTTCTACCATGTTCAGCAATGATGGGATTAGCTGGCGAGCAGCTGGTCCCAACCCTTCTTCATCATTAATGCTCTCCTTTATTTCAAAGGCTCGTGCAACGGGTTCAAACTGTGTATATAGCTCATGTCCTAATTCGTGTTGCATACCTCCCCGCGTCGCAATTAAATTATGTGCCAATGGTGAACTCTCACCTAATGGATAGGGATCTGCTGCTATTGTTCCCTGCATATCAGTCCAAAACTCTTGAGAACCAGCAGGACTCATAATAACTTTACGAGGCGCTCCAACAAGCGATGAGGCAATACGACTATACATTGCAGCAAGTACATCGGCAGATAATAATGGGCCTTCAATGCCTTCAGCCATAGCAGCCTTGGCTATATCCTCTATAGTTTTTGGTCTCGATTGACCATGCCGATCAAGGCCTTTCTGATTATAGCCAGCCCGATCATAGCCATCTTTATCATAGCCAAGTCGATTAAACCCATCACGGGTTAGACCATGGCGATTGAAACCCTTCGAGTCATAACCGGTACGGTCATACCCATCTTTATCAGTCCCAAAACTGTTATAACCACCAAATTCAAACTGCGTCACAAACCTCGGCTTAGATGTAGCTGGCCTGGGATGATGGCCATCGATAGTTGTATTTCGATTAGATATTAAATCTCCTTCTTTGAAAAATCCTCCACTAGTTGATGCAAGACCCGAAGGATAAACAACGGTATTACCGAGTTCACGAAAGTTAGGACAGTAATGAGCATTGCCACCAGTCCATTGACCACATACAGGGCAACGTGCTGGAACTCCTCCATTCTTCCGTCTTGACAATCCTCTAGAGCCAGCATTTGATAATATAAATTCTTGGCGAAGGCTTGGAAGTGGACTGCTTCCTGGTATTGAAGGCGTATATACCTGTTGGATTTTAGCCCACTCAGTATCAGAAAGACGACTCCGCCCTTGACTTAGTTTATATTCTTCTTTCGTTAGTGGACGATTTATAGGTGGAGCATTTTTATCAATATCCACCCTTGGTTGCAGTGCTCGACTTGCACTAAGTTTATTATTGTGTGTGACGATATGAGGAAATCCCCTATCAGGATCACTAGGGTCTATAACATAACGAGTGTCAGTGTCATAACGCCATCCTGCATAGTTATACTGGTGACCATTTTCATCTGGGTTCGTCAATCCCAGGCTGCTCAGCCCCCAACGATCTAACCCATCCGAACCCATTCCCTGACGATTGAATCCGTCACCTTTACTCACTCGATTAGTCTTAGTATTAATAAAGCCAGGCCCATTCGGATTAGGTTTAAATCCCAAACGGTTTACGCCTGTACGATCATATCCAGCTTTATCAAAACCAGTTCGCGAATAACCGGTACTATCCAAACCATATACATCATAGCCCAGTTGATCATAGCCATTGGTATCCCAGCCATCGTTATCATATCCCTTGGCAAAGAGGGATTCCCTTAATTGTGTAGCATTGAATCCTTTTCTATTAATACCCTCAACACTAAAACCAGTATCAGAGAAACCCCATCGATTTCTCCTTGACCTGTTATAACCCTGCTTGTTATACCCATCTAAATCATACCCATCAGCATATATACCATCCTGATCAGGTGCTAATGTAGGATGTGGATTTCCATTCTTATCATAGCCATTCTTATCATAACCATCACTATCATAGCCATTCTTATCGTAGCCATCACGATCATAGCCGCTAGCATCACGACCACCCTTATCATAGCCCATGTGATCATAGCCGCCAGCATTACGTAAAACCCCATCCTTTCCTCGCTTATAACCGAACCTATCCTCATCATTACGATTTAAACCAAGAAGATTGTAGCCATCTTTATCAAAACCGTCCTTTCCTAGACCATTTCTACCAAAACCATTTCTGTCATAGCCCTGACGATCAAAACCATACTCATCATAGCCTTGGCGATCATAGCCTTTTGGATTATAGCCACGAGCGTCATAGCCATCACGGTCATAACCACTAATATTGAACCCTTGTCGGTTAAAGCCATCACGATCAAAACCTGTACAACTAAAGCCTTCACGATCAACATCATTCTCGTCATAGCCATGACGATCGTAGCCATGACGATCATAGCCTTGAGCATCACGACCGTTAATATCCCGTCCATCCTTATCATATCCATCGGGTCCATAACCAGCAGCTTCATCGTCCATCATCTGTGTCTTGAGGAGTACTTCATTATCGGTATCACTCATTCGATTACGTTGACGGGAACGAATGATTTTATCAGCTAAGTCGGGTAATTCTTTATTGTCCTCTATAGCCTGCAAGGTATCATAGAGAACAGAATAACCATGGAGCATGTTTATATCTTCTGGCAAGCGCAGACCATAGCGACTATCCACCTCGGAATGAGCTGGCTCATCGATCAGGGTTTTCTGCTTCATTTGACGAAATAGCGCAACAGTCTTCTGCTCCGCGAGGAGCAGAGAAGCAGAAGATTCACCAGAGACATTACCTCTAGCAGCGGCATTTCTTCCCGTTTCGAGAATCTGTTCAAGAATCATTGCCCCTAATTGTCCTTCTCCTAAAATCTCAGCAGCAGCACTCCCAGGAGAACAATGTGCTCTCCACCACCGCACTCGGTGCCCATCGCAAGACATATGGATACCCCTTTGAGCAAATTGTTGAAAATAAACCATAAGTTGGCCACAGTGGCCAACTTATGGTTTATTTTCAGTTGGCCATGAGATAAGTTTTTGATTTTTAGTAAAATCATAGCTTTATTCTATTTCTAGAATTTAAAGCCGTCTTTATTACGAGATATCAAAGCACTACTATGAAGGATTAGGGATGACGGAGGGACTAAAAAGGGCCTGCCCATCATGTCCATATACGTTTCTGTAGACCTCCATCACTGAACCCCATTGTGTCTCGAATGAGGAAGGATCTTGATCACAATAAATTTTCAATTGCTCCAGTGCGAGCTCAGGATCACCAGTAGATTCTATAATGTACATAAACCGCCTCGTTTCACGGGGCCCAGGAGAAACATTAGACCCGCCAATGGCTAGCTGTCCTTCTTTTGCTAGCGCTTGCACATCATTCATAAATCGTGCAGCCGCTTTACATCTATCCATTGTCGGCTCGATAGGCTTATTTTTGTAATCTCGTTGTAGAATTTCTTGACGCCGTTGCTCACGACGTGCACCAGTACCTGTTACATCACCCGTTTTCCCACTCATGCGATAAAAATCGGCCATTAGTCTTTCAGCCTGCTCATCAGTTGTTGGACGTTTCAACTCGATAGGCATCATACGGGCAAGAGGAGCACCAGCTGGACGATCATCATCACCTTCTAGCCCCGGATTCCAAGTCATAACAAACACGGTACTAGGATGAACAGGAATTCGCTGAATACCACCCTCAGTACCTTGAATCTCAATATAACGATCCTCCATCATCCCTTGAAATGCTGTAGCCATACGTGGATTGCGAACAATTTCGTTTACACAGATAACACTGCCCGCAGCGGCGGCCAAGCCCAATTTGCCAAGCTGTGCACGAGTAGATCCATCTTCAAGAATCGTTCGACCAATTTCATCCTGAGCTGAGGTATCGGGATTGATAGTTGTTTCAACATATGGGAGACCAAGAACTGCTGCCATCTGTCGAGCAGTCGTATTCTTACCCGTTCCTGGCGGTCCATAAAGACCAAATGAGGCATATTGCGATTGTGGCTGCGCATTATCAGGATTCCATGCTAACTGAAGTGCCGCGGACATAAGCCGAAGCGCCTTTTCGGTACTTTCATCAACCTCAAAATTGGGATCAATAGCTGGTATTTCTAGATCAAGCGCCTGATTCAGATCACCACCAATACGGGATGGAAGATTACTTAAATAAGCATCTGCCTCGGCTGGCGGCTTCACATGACCCATAATATGTTCCTGCATCGTCATCGGCATCACATCGGTCGTTGGCCGAACTGGCCTTTCTAGCGGTTTGCGTGCGGCGCGGCGTGCGATTTGTTCCCGCAGCATTGCTGGGGATGACTTTATGGGAGCATCATTATTGGTATCTATCCCCGGATATGGCGCAGCAGCAGGATCTGCGGCTGGTGTGGCAAACCTGCTTTCCAGTAGACGCTCGAGAGTGTTGGCCAAGCGTTCGATAGCAGCAGTGGCAGTAGTATCCATTACCGGATTCGGCACAGGTAATTGCAGATCTATTGATTCAGGTACTACAACTGTATTAGCTCCAATAGCCGGAGCCTGCACAACAGCGGTGACAGGTTTCTCATCGGTGGCCGCGCCAGCTATAGGCAATTCCACAGTTTCAGTAGCACTTATTGGAGCGGTGACAGATCCAGGGTCTAATTGATTGATGCTTTTAGCAGCATTATCAGTAGAAATTTGATTGTCCACAGGTATAGATGGAGCATTTACTGGTGGGTTTGTTATGCCATAGGGGCAGTTGTGCTGGGTGCCCATAAATTGGCCACAATCTGGACATTTTTGTGATCCTAAATTACCACCAAAGGCTATAGTCTTGCCATCAGCAAGATCCCGACGAATGGAACAGTAGGCACTATCTGCTACAGCAGTTGCCATCCCATTTCCGCTTCGAAGTGCCGCAACATCTTGGGATAGATATTTGTCAAGACTATTCTGATTATCGCGAGCCCTGTACATGATGACAGCTGCCAATTGCTCAGCGGAGAGGTTGTCGGTACCATTAACATCACCAGCAGAGCCAGTTCGGGGATCATAGGCAGCGAGAAGGGCACTCTTATCACTATTGTAAATTTCAAGCACGCCTTCATCTGTTTCATTTATTTGTGCAGTCCTTAGCAACTCGGCAGCTTCGACAACTGCACGTCCCACAACTAAACCATTCGGCGGAGCTGTAACTACGCTGGCTCGACGAGCTGCACCCCAATGTTCTTGAGAATCTGGCAACTTTTCGCCGATACGATAGATTTTTCCATCTGCCTCTATAACACCACCACGCGCAGCTTTTTTTCTAAAAAGAGACCCCACAAATCGACCTTCGTTATATGTTGTCCCACCTTGAACATTTGTTGACCCAGCAGTCGTCAATGGGGGCGTAGTACTGATGTTACTAGCCAGCGGCACCCCAGCGGGAAATACTGAACCATAGGCAGCAGCAGCTTGTTCAACCGCTCCTCCCGTAAGCTGATACTCAGTCAGCTTGCCAAGATTCAGGACACGAATTACCCGATTGTCTGGAGTAATAGCGAGAGCACCATTAGTACCACTTCCCCAGACTTCGGGACTATAGCCCTGCTGAAGAGCTAAAAGTGCGCCATCAAGTGTTGCAGCGATTTTTTCCCCGGTCACACCGTGTCGCATTAAGACTGTACCAGCATGCCGCGCTTCATCCAGCATAAACTGCATCATGAGACGTGCTTGGCCAGTACCATTATAGGAACTTGGCGGAACTTTTAGTCGCTTACCCAAAGCTTTCGCCATACTTTGTACTGAGGCAGTCAGCGGACAGTTGTGAGTCTTCGTAAGAGAGGCATACTGACCACACTGGCTACAACGGTTTTTCCCATGCCGATCTGGGCCAGTAGCTTTGATTTGGCGGCGCTGGCCTGCTTCCATAACTTGTTTTGCGATACTGGGCATATTGCCCTTACCATTGAGTGCTTGCTGTGTATCATACACAGCAGCATAGCCAAAATGCATGCCAAGATCTTCTGGCAATGCAACACCTAACTTGTCATTAGTCTCTCCATGAGCCGGTACACGAAAATCACTACCGAGTGCCTGTTGCCACATACGGAAAAGTTTTGCAGTTTTCTGAGTTGCCTGATTCTGCTGTGCAGCAAAGAGGCGTTTCGCCTCTTCCGTTCCTTGTTCATCCAGCAAGCGCATTTTTCGGCGCGCCTGATTTCTTGCTACCTCTGTAATTTGCTCCATCGCCATAATAGCTGCTTCAGTGCTTCCAAACGCAACGGCTCCCGCAGATCCTGGGCCATTAAAATGATTATGCGCTTTTCGGGAAGAGGCATCACAAGACATTGGCATTCTCTCCATTATTAAATTTGGCCAACTTATGGTTTATTTCTTGGCCAACTTATTGTTCTATTTAGTCCGATAGCACCAGTCGAGCGCGGCAGATTCACGCTCAAGTTTGGCCAACTTATGGTTTATTTGCCTAAATTCACCTACAAAGAACGTGCAAATCGTTGGAGTAGTGGGAGCACTGATTTAATGGAATCGTCTAGGACAGGGCCCCATAGATCATCAAGTAACTCAGTGCCAACAATACGCTGAATCTCTTTAAGTGTATCGTCTAATTGACCAAGCAGATTAACTGCCTCTAATACCTGATCACCAACCTCAACCGATAGGCCTAGAGCTTCATCTGATAGGATGCTAGTTTCCTTATGCAGAATGGGTGCAGATAGAACTGGGGATGGTTTTTGCGGCGTTATTTCCGTTTCATTCCAATCCTGGGGACTATCCTTACCATGGCCATCAGCCAGTTTTATATCGCTCATGGCAGGAGGTAAATGAGCTTCAACCTCATCTTGGTCATCAACCACACTATTTAGTGATCGACCAATAACCGGAGGTATTGTCAAAGGCGCATCAGACAAATCTTCTTCATCGCCTAGATACACCTCACCTCTTGATTCAGCAATTGCCTCCTTGATCGTGTAAATACCATCTTCGACTTTCGATGTGATACGCCGGATTTTATTGGCAATCTCCGGTGTGGCGGCAATTGCATCGAGCAGACAGATCTGATCGTCCACCTCTAACTTCCCAATCACCCGGATTGATGCCTCGGAAAGCTCCAGCGTGCCCGAACCACCAAGCGCCTGAATGCGCTCGATGACACCGGTATCAAGGTTCAGCACATAGAGGCGGCGCATCAGCGCCTGTTTGTTCAGCGTGAGGCCGAGCTTCGCCAAACATGCTTGCCAGTCCACAGTAGGGTTAGTGCGCTTCCATCCGTTCTGTTCCAACAAAACTTGAAGACTCTGCATCACGCCGAAGGAATCAGCGGCTGACTCCATAATTGTGTCTGCATCGGGCTGAAGGCCAAGCGCAAGAGCATTCTCATAGAAATAGGCTACCTTCAAACCAACTGCCTCATCGATCACTCCCAACTCTGCGCGGTGGAGATTTTCCAGCAGTGAGAGGCGATGCCGATCGATAACGCTCATGCCGCTATCAAGCACGAGTACCTGAAGCTTGGTAGCAGCGCGCTGCTGGAGAGCACGAATACGCCGTTCGCCCATTTGTACACGGTATCGTCCATCGGCTAGCGGATAGACGACAGGAAGCTGAGCCAAATTTGGCGCGTCGGGATTGTCCCCAAAGCTTGCGCCAAGCGACTCAAGATCGGTCAACTCAGCATCACTACGCGGCTGGCGCGGGTTGAATTCGATATCATCAAGTTGGATGGTTTTGAGTTGATATTTGATCGTCATATTCACTACGCTTTGGTCAATAATAGGTAGCCGGCGATGACTGCCGCTCCCTGTATTAAATGTTCTCCGAAAAGCGACATGGGACGCGGTAAACCAAAAGACTGCTTGGAAACCGGATACAGGAGTGGCACACCCGCTGGTGTCACCAAATCACCAATATCATGGATGCAGATGCCATAAGCCAGCGCACCAGGTAACACTGCCCATAGTGAGCCTTGTTGATTCCACAGCCACCACGCTATGGCACCAAATCCCATTGCAAGCAAACCTGAATGAGTCAAACGTCGGTGGCCACCAGCGCCCTTGCGGATGAATCGGAGTGCAACCCATGCCAAAAGCGGACCAATGATTAGCAATCCAATAGCCGCGACGACCAGTGGTACGCTATATCGGTAGGGCTGAAGTGACCAATTGATACCAGCAAATGTGCCAAGCCTGCCAGTACGAAGTGCGAATACGCCAGCAATTCCACCAAGCACTGTTGCAAGGATGATGATTGCTAGGCGGAAGCGCTGTGAAATCCATGAATTGGCTTCATCGATGTCCGGCAGCATCGCAAGAAATCCAGAGGCTGCCACGAGGCTCCACCCAGCAATTCCTGCACGGTCAAAGGATAGTGGAATGTTAAGTAGGCGGGAAACCTCCATACCAGCCACAGCACCAACTAAAGCATGGGTATGACCTGAAGACATACTTACCTCGATTCATATGGTGCTGGTATTATCAGTGATACCAGCACCTTGTTATCTTCAATCTCGATCTATTTTGCAAGGGAGGGCATCATGACCGCCCTCCTTCCCAACTCAACCTTGAAACGTGTTTCCTAACGTGCGTCGCTTCGATGTTGGGGCAGCCACTGGCTTGGCTGGTTCCAACTCTATTAATGCGGGACTAACGACTTGCGGTTCTACCAACGACTGAATCTGCGGTTGTTCGTCCAAAATAGGGCTATTTTGGTCTACAGGCTCTTGCGTCGTTGGCGTCTCGTTGTCCTCCTCTTGAGCCTGCTGGGATAGGTGATTGCTCACGGGCTGGTCAATAGCTTTAACCTGCGTGTCTTGCTGCACGTTAGGAATTCGCCATGGCACAGATGTGAGGGCTTGGACACTTCCCAGAAGTTGGGACATCAGGCTCATCACTTGTGGTGACAGAAGCGGCGACGCTGGTACAGCAGGATTCTCGCTAATGGCACGCAGGTATTCAGCCAGGCGCATCGGCAAGTCGGCGCGGCGCAGCAGCCGGGGAGATTCATCCGCTGGCGGCTGCACCCCAATGGCATACAACCCGATCACCAGTAGTGCGTTGGCGGTGCCCGATATATTTGTCGTGCCGAATTCCTTCTGGAGAAAGGCTTGCATCTCCTCAGTCAAATGTGGTCTGGTAGCCATGCTATTCCTCTTCTTCCTGGGCCACGATGGCGTTGTAGATCGCAAATTTCCGCAACCCCTCGACGATGGCGTTGGGGCCGAGTTGCACGAGTGGCAGGTCGGGTAAAAGCTCCTGAAGGTCTGGTGCATTGGCCATTAAGCTAGTTTCGCTAGCGATGATGATTCCCAGATCGGGGATCTCTGTGCTCCACTGCTCGTAAAGATTGGTGATCTCCGCTAGCCGTGCACTCAGCCATGTCAGCATGTGCTTATGCTGAGCCACGTCCGCCCGGATTACCCCTAAGCCATTCGAGTTGCCTTCCGGTGGCAGTTCGCTGCGTCCCAGATCGAACAACTCGGTGAGCGAATAGCGCTGGCCGGTACTGTGTCTGACCTCCTCGCGGATCTGGTGCACTGGGTGCGCCAGTCCATAGCCATAACTCCACCCCTTGCCCCCTACCAGTGCGCCTTCCTGCACCACCGCTACATCCACGTCCTCGTGGCCGATGTACACAACCATCCAAGGTCGCTCGAACTCGTCGCTGATCTCGAACTCGTCATTGATCACCTGTGCGAACGCGATCGCTTCAGGGATAGAGAGCACTTGGCCAGAGGCATCAATCCATTCACTGCCCCGTATCAACTCTCCGATAGTCCGTGCTCGTTGCTCATTGACACCCCAACGACTTGGGAGCGCCGTAATCCAGCCGGCGATTGGCGCGTACTGATGCTCCAGGGTTTTGAGGATTACCGGCAGTGCGATCGGATCTTTCAGCATTTGTTCCCCGAAGGCAATGTACGGCATTGCATCCTTTGCACGGGGTCCGACAACCCAGCGCCGCTCGGCGTGCTCAATCACATCCTCGTCAGCGCCGCTTGCCAAATCGTCAGCATAGCCGATCAGCACCGGGGTTAACTCGATCTCGACGGCGGCGGTTGGATCATCAACTCGCGCCGACTGAACCATCAATGCATCGGTAAACAACACAAGCGTTGGAGGGACAAACAGATTGAAATTTAGATCAGTCATAGAAGACTCCTTTGTTACTGGCCACTGCCACGAGGCGGGCGAGTGATGAGAATTAGGTTATTTCGGTAATATCTCTTACTCCACACGTCCATCTCAATGATCACCCCGTCGGGGTAATTCGCTGAGTGGATCATGTCCATCTTGCCGTCGTCGTTGATGTCTCCCAGAATCCCGACATGTGTTATGCCGGCCCTGGAGTGACTGTTGATCGTCGTGAACAGCGCAAGGTCGCCCTCTGCCTGGCTATCGAAACTAACCTGAGGATAATTCTGCTGATTGCTCGTGCCATGCCCAATGGTGATGCCATTGTCGTAGTAAGCCCACCATGTCAAACCTGAACAATCGAAACATGGGATAGAGGCACATGGTGGGGTCACGCATTGTCCCCCAGCGCAGCCGCTACAGGGCTGGTAGCCCTTCGCTCCCCAGCAATACTGGCGGCCAACTTGCTTCAATGCGCTCGCCACGAGCTTGTCGGTACCGGGCGGAATTGGCATGGACTGGGCAGTTGCATTTGGATCATTTGGTAGCCCTGTTAGGACACCTTCTTGCAACGTACAATTTGGATCAGTTCCATTGGTAAATTGGACACGCAGCGTGCCCTCCGACTGTCCATCAACTGCCGCAGGTGGATCAATTCTAATATCAACCTGTTCGACACTCCCACGGGGGATCAAAACGGGGAGGATTTGTACCTTCTCGCCGACGGGGATAATCGTGGTCTGTACCTCGTCATTTATTGGCAGTCCAGCCGCCAATGCGGCCTCTCGCGTCCATACCCACTGTCCCTGTTGCTTTCGTCCATCAGCGCCTTTGATCGCCGTCACGGCGACCTGGCGGTTAGGATGAATAGACACCTCTCCTGCGGATCGGTTCTTCCATTCCAGCTTAACCAAGACGAGTTGTTGATCATTGACGGTCGTACTTTGATCATAGGTCATCTTGACAAAGATCTGCCGCGCGACCTCAATGTATTGGCCAGTGAAGAACGACGAACCTTCCTTGTAGTAGGGAGTTGGTGTCATGAGAGGCAGCCCATACTCCTGCTCCCACGGCTCGTAATAGATAGCCGTTGGTGTACCAGGTGTTGGATCAGTCGTCGCATCTTTGATCCGTGTGGGTATAGGTGTTGGGCTGGGACAAACCCATCGCGGCATCAGAAAGCTTGTAAATCCGGTCTCGATGGAGCGGTCGGGCTGCGGTGCTGAACCGCCGGCCATAAAAAGGCCAACAAACAACATGCCTACAAAGCACACCACGCACATCAGTGGAGTGCTACCTGTTCCCAGCAGCAGCAGCACCTTTTTCTTACTCATGACGTGCCTTTCTTAATGAGGGGTGTAGGATGGAACGGCTGCACAACGACCCGATATTGTCGATTGCGAATCTCCATGGAAAGTAGCATTGGGTCTCCGACAGGCGCAGCTACAGCGCGTGCCTGCCAGCCATGAGATGTTACGGGAAGGGATGTATCTTGTTCTGGGTCTGGTGGCGCAGCAGCTCGCCACATCCCTACCCCTGCCTCTTCAGGATTGAGGAGCCGGTAGGAAAACATTACCTGCCAGCCTTGCTGCGCGTCCAGTCGGTTCCAAATACTCCCCAAGGCATCCGTTGTGCGATCGTAGATAAGCGAGGGCTTATAGCCAGCTCGATAGCCGGTGGATTCCTCTCCATTTGCATCGAGTGCTGGCCGACGCTGGGCAATGCGCTCCTCAGTACTCCAGCTCTGTCCCCCATCCAAGCTGTAGGTGGCAAACAGCCCTGGTTCCGAATATTGTCCCCAGGCTGCTGCAACCAGCCAAGAGCCATTGCGCGGTACAACGAGCAGGTCCACGTCTTGTCGAGCCTCCTCGTACATATATGCGTGCGTGGGCAAGACACTCTCTGTCCAGCTCAACCCATCAGTAGAGCGGTAAAGTCGTACTGCATCACCGGCATCGGCAACGACAGCCCAGCGAACCACACCAGCGCCATCTTGCACCACCTCTAGGTCGCCCCAGCCGTTTGAATTGCCGACAAAGCGGTAGGGCGTTGACCAGGTGGTATCTTGGCCCTGGCTATACTCCAGCCAGCGGTCATCTCCCCCGACGGCAATCCACATGAGATGGATCAAACCGCTGTCATCTATGATCATTTTCTGGACTGTCCCGACGTGCGGCATAGCGTAATCGTCCCACGTCTTGCCAACATCTTTGGACACGCTGATCCAGATGTTACGCGAGCTATCACCCCACGCTATCACTGCGGCATTGTCGGTCGGGCGGAAGCCGACAGCAACACCGCCCTGGCCTTTTCGCACGGGATCGCGGTTGATGGTCTTGGCGGGATACCACTCCCCGCGATGATAGATCCGGTACCAAACGTCGCCAGTGGCCTCCTCGGTGCCGTAGCCCCACGCAATCCATGCGGCGATAAAATCGCTCGCTTTTGGAGCGAATGCTGCCGTTTGGTTCGTCGCTACGCCTGCGAAGTCGCCAAGCTCCTGAATATCGAACGAGGGCGGGTTGACCGGGATAGCCGGGGTCTCCGGCGGAATGAGTGTGCGGGTCGGCACAGGGGTCGGTGTGCGGGTCGGCGTGGCCGGGAGTGGCGTACACTCTGGCCATGGGCCGTTGTACGGTGTCGGCGAGGCTGTCGGCGTGCGCCAATCAATCGGCTCCAATGTCGGAGTTTCCGAAACATTAGGAGTGCTACCAAGTATTGGTTGGGGCACCCCATACTCCCAGCATCCTCGAACACCTGCTGTTGCCTGATGCTGTGATGTAGTTAACTCTGGCGAGCATCCTACAAGGACATATAACACTATAAACAAACCTCGGAGATGCTTCATTAATACCCCTCTATGTGGTATCACATGTGATACCAACACGTTTGGTATCATTTACAGGGTAACACTTGACCAGCCAGATCTTTATATCGATTGTGTATAGTGTTTGTATAGTGTTTTAGCTTGCTAACTAGGTGTAGGTTGTCACAAGGATTGATTGTAAGGACTCACGAATTGCTTGTTACTGTCATACGGATTGCACTGATGTCCTTCTAATGCTAATGCCATAAAACTACCATTCCCATTCCCTGTTTCGAACAATCCGTTTGGCAATAACGACAGGGTTGAATCAATCTGTGTAACATAGCTGTGGAACTCGAAAATAAAGTTGGAAACTGGCATTGTAGTACGAGCCCCAGCCTCAACGACAAACGCCCTCGCCATGAATGAATCATGGCGAGGGCGTTATTGTGTTACCAAAGCAATGACTGAGCGTGGTGGGTTAATCTACTACCTCACGATACGTCGGCTGGGGTGATGGAGCTAGACCACCTTTTTGCTGTGCATCTTGGAGCACATTATCACGGAGGCTGGGAGCAGGGGGAGGAAGAATACCCCGTTGGATAGGCTGTGGGAGATACCCACCCGACGGGAATGGTTGGGTAAGCCGGGTTAATACTGGAGCAGCGGTAGACAGCACTTCTGCGACTGGCTGCGGAGATGGAGGACTCAAATCAGCAATCAGCGACTGACCTGTATCTGCCTTTTTCACCTTGGTTCCTGACACAGTAGCGCGCTGATGTCGCAATTGAAACAGGCCAAAACCAATCGTGCCAGCAAGCGTGAGTACCAGCAAAAGCAGCATTCCTGTGATCATTAATTCTATCGATGGCATCGTTCACCGCCTTATTCTTCTACCGATCTTTTTATCAACTTCTTACTCCCTCGTTCCTTCTTCTCTTGCCTCGTCTCTTCCATTTTCTTATTCTTATCTTCTTCTCGCCTTCTCCTTTCTGCTTCCATCATTTCTCTGTCTGGCGCAGGCAGAGTTGATCCATCTGGCTTCCTTCAAATCGCTTTAAAACAGCATGCTTTTTTGGTAGAATTTAAAAATATTTTTTTGAGTGCTACTAATGTCATAGCTATTTTTGCCTTTGTGATGGGGAATATCTAATTATTTGATTTCGCTTAGATTTCGCTTAGATTTCGTTTATAGGCCAGTTTTATTTCAACGCTAAAAATTATGTGGTTGTGGACACTTAAACTATCGTTTGATCCAATAAGGAATCGCTCAAAAAAAGCTTATTTCAGCCATTGTTGCTCCCATATTGACACGGTAGGGCATCCTAATCCATCAAGAAGTGAGCGCTTTTTATTCGATGCTATATGAATATAATTTCCCCAGAGCGGCCCCCATGACTGATGACCTTCTGGTTGGGCTGTCGCCCCATTCGTTGTTGAGATGAGGGCTGAATACCGTTGGCGCTCTGTCTCGGACACTCCTTTCCATGCACTATTCCACATGTGCATGATGCTCAACGCACGCTTCTGATCAGGAACAAGAAAGACCGGCACAACAAAGGTGCCAATCTGCCGCTGGTAAAAGCCTGATAATGACAGATCACGATAGCGTTCTGCTTTTTCTTTAATAATGCGGGTTGCTTCTGTCCCTTGATCAATTTCTAATGCAAACGCAATAACATCAACTAGGTGAGCAGACACATCAGCCGCCTCCCACCAGGGTATCCTATCCGTAAACAAAATTTTCTGAGGCGCTTTTCGCCAAAATCTTGCTAAGACGAGAGCATCAAAGCGCTGACCTTCCGTGCTGTACTCAACCTGAACAAAAATCTGATGCAGTCGAGGTGAACGCCGTAATGCCTGAACCATGCCAACACTCCATGCAGCTGCCTTTAGATCATGTGAGAGTGTGGCCTTTCCTACTTGGGGATTACTTTTTGGCCGCCATTTAAGCCGTCGCAACGTTTCTTCATCAGGCTCCTGCCCATACGCTTCTAGGTAGTCGCGGCCATCTTTGGTCAGGCCATACACATAAGGTGTACGGCCACGATCAGATCGCTTCAAAATATCAGCCGCCACTCGCCAGATGAGACCAAGTTTCAGCAACGACTGAAGTATGCGATGTGATCCCACAGAGCGAATTGAACCGTCAGCAATTAAGGGGAAATGCAACAACTCAATCCACTCGCGTGTCATCATTTCGAATCGACCAAGCGATCGAAGAATAGCGATCTCAAGTTCTGCTGGATCATTGTTCTCTGAAGGAATAGAAAACTTTGATGGAAAAACATTGTCTGGCTGCTGTGTCATTGAAGCGACTCCTGATGCGGCTGATAAAACTGGGACAGTTTATGGTTCCAGTGATCTAATTTTTTGTTTATATGCTCTTGCTAACCCATCGTCCTCTCCAAAGACAGTGCTAATCATAGCAGCCATCTCAGCCAATTCAGCAGCCCCTACAACAGGTTCACTCGTATCAAATTCTTGCCGCTGTAATATGTCATCAATAGAAAGTTTTGGATCAATGGTTGGGTTACTGACAGCATCTCCTTCAACACTATTTGTCCTATTTTGTCTGTAGTTTGCATCATACTGCTGTTGCGCTGATGTCAGAATAGTTGGATCACTTCCATCTTCTCTCACCCGCTTGCCACCACCTTTTTTGCCACTCTTTTTAGCATCCTGCTCTTGAGCATCTCTGGCCGCTTGACGCTGAAGGCTGGCCTGAGTGTCACTAAGAATTTTGCGCTGGAGCGCTTGAGTTTCGAGTGCTGGAAACATGTTAATCAACGAATTAAGGGTACGAATCCGTTCCTCTTTCTGTTTAATCATGGCCTTCTGAGCTGGCAGTGAGGTGTCCGCTGGGATGCAGCCAGGATTCTCGATGATAAACTCCCACTGAGCCAAACGGTGTCGGCGCGTTCGGCGACAATACTCGTCATAGAGTTCATCGGGCAGCGCTGCCACCTGCTGGATCGCTTCCTCGCGGCGGCGCGGATCGCGGGCCAACTGCTGAAAGATCGTAATAGTTTCGTCAAGTTTTCGATCGAGCGAGCTGCGAGCGGGGGCGCGCACAGTTCGCCAGTCTCGATATACCGCCGGAGGTAGCTCCTCTTCGAGCGGGGGAGCCATGGGGGGCATCTTGGCCGAGTAGACGGGACCATGGATCTTCAGGAACTCGTGATAAAACTTCTCCATACCAGTGAAATCGTTGGCTCCTAGACCCTCACCATAGAGGCCAGAGTAGTATCCGGCATCACGCGCCTCAGTGCCCAAAATCACGCGAATCTGGGCGTTGCCTTCCAGTGCCGCCCGCAGCTCGGCGGGAAGCTGCTCCATGTTCTGATGCACGATGATGCTGCCAACCCGGAGAGCACGGAACTGGGCGAACTGGACCTCACCCAGCTCCGGGGCCTTGTTGTACACGATTTGCGCCTCGTCAATAACTACTGGGAAATCGGGTCGTTGTGCCTCAGGCACGTTATTACGAGACAGGGTTGCCAATTGAAGTTGGGTCAGCAACAACATCGCGGCCAGGTCGGCGATCTCCCCATCGGAGACCTTGATCCCGGCCAATAATATGCCGTTGTTGTCCATGATGCGCCGAATGTCCAGTGAGCAGCCGGGAGCAATCATCATGGCCCCAATCTCAGGAAAGGCCAGCAGGCGGTCTACACGGTTCTCAAAGCCCTTCAGCGGCGTGAGCTGCTGCTTCTCCATAAGCGGGAAGCGGATCGCCCAGAAGTTGTAGACGGTCGGGTTTTTGATCCTCGTGATACAGTCGGCCCGGTAGTCCTCGTCATAGAAGAATCGCATAAGGTGTGCGAGGGTCGCTTTCGGCTCTGACTCCAACAGTGCCAGCACACCCATGCTGGCGAACAACGGCATGATCGTCGCATCCTTGAAGCGTGAGTCGATCGTACCAAACACCTGCATCATGGTGCTGGCCAACTTGCTGTTGTCGAGGCCCATGCTCTTGGCGAACTGGGGGCTGAAGAGATTCATCGCCGGGAACATGAGGTCGCCCGTGATGGACGAGCCACTGATCTCCATGATGGCAACGTCCTTCTCGCGCTCGCGGGGGATAAAGGGAAGCGAACCGTTGATAAGGTCTGTTCCCTTACAATCAACCATCATGCAGCCGCAGCCGGCCTGCATAAACTGCCGAAAAACCCACTTGAGCCACTCCGACTTGCCCCGGCCCATCGGCGCGGTCACATGCGCCAGGAAGCGGAAATCACGGTAGGAGCAGCCCGTCGGCAACCACTGGTCATCAGCGCCGAGAATGTATCCCAGCGTAATGTGTTCAGGGTTGGCCGGATCGACCTCAACCTTCCGGGGATCTCGCGGAGGTACCCAGCGGCAGGGGACACGTTGGACCTGCACGCCTGCCGGCGGCGGCTGCCACAGCGCCCCCAACTCACCGCTGCTAAGGTTATACGAAACAAATTTTCTTGCAATTAAATCCTTGAGCATAAGCACCTCGTTATTTAGTAAGCCAAAAACAGACTTTTTTCGCTAGAAAGAAAATGGGGGCCGATGGAGCTTTTCCATACAGCACCCCATTTGTCATTGTCACCGAGCAGTCGGTCGAGGGATACCCTTCAGTGCTGCAAGATGGCTCCAGTAGGCCGGGTAGCCTCGCCGCCCCTCTGCTATCAGAGATGGTATCGGTATTAGTAGCAGACAAAAGACAGGAAGCAGCCACCAATAGATAGTTGGCCAAGCCCAGGCTTGTTTGATGACCAAATGGGCTACCGCCCCCAGCGCGGCCACCACACACAGAATGCGCCAGCCAACGCGCCAGAGCGGTGAGATGGACAGTGGGACAGGCTGATAGAGGTTGTAGCTCTGCATCGGCCCTGGCTGAAAACCCTGCTCCTGCATCCCAAATGACGAACGTACCGATGTCAATGCGGTTGTCATAGTAGTCAGAGTAGACTGTCCGGCGGTGAGATCGTCGGCCAGCACGATGAGTCGGATAGATGCTGTGAGTGATGGGCTATTCGCTTTCTTCGTAAGTTGCTGGATTTCAGCAGACTCTAACTCCTGCTTCATCGATTCACGCATGTAGCGAGTCCGCTGTTTCCCTTGCTTGCCGCTCGCGCCGGCAAGCATGATGTGGACATCGGTAGCGATGATCCCGGTTGTCGGAATCATCGACTCCAGCAGGGGCGGAAGGTACCGGCTATCCTTGTCTAGCAGTAAAGGGAATGCGCTATCAATCGCCAGAGAAAGATCGCGCCAGAGCAGCCACAGCGACTCCTCTCCTTCTTGCGCCTGGTCGGACTTTGCGACCTTTACCGCCTTCAGCAGCGGATCATCATGAGGAAACACCTCGACCCCATCGCCGATAGTCTTCAGATACTTCCGAACACCATCAGTGAATGCTCCATCGCCGAGGATAGTGGCTCCTTGCTGCACTGCCGCTTTTGGTAGCCCAGTCCAGCGTAATACCACAGGACATGGATCTGGTCGTTGCAGGCTGCGTGTTGGCAGCCGATGGGCGAAGTTACTCAGAATCTCTGTACCTTTATCTTGTTCATTGATCTTTAAAGAGCGAGGTACCCTGATACGAAAATACTGTCCATCAGCAGCAGCGACAGGAAATCGCTGCTGACGACGCAGCATTCCCCACACACTCACAAGTTGAAATATTTCGACCAGCCAATAGCCAGCCACCCCTATACGGATCAGGCGACCCAGCGGAAGCGCAAAGGACGCGCCCTTGGGAATAGGTAGAGCAAAGACTCTCTCTATGGCCGCACCGTTTTTACGAATAGGCACTCTACCAATCTGCTCTGGTACAAGCGACCATAGGAAAGGCACAACAAGCACCACGAGGGTAATTAGGATTGGCGCAACACTGCGGAGCGCTTGAAAACGCTGAGAACGCTCGTATCGCTCCGTCATGGTCAACGGACGAATAGCGGCCTGTCTTGGTGCAGTTTTTGTCGCCATAGTGCTCAGTCCTTTATTAAAGAATAACTAGCCTTTAAATGATGATAGTGATCGCCGTTTTGGCTTCGGCATTTCTGATGGCAACACTGGCTCAGCAACTACTCCTGTTTCCTGTGTAGTCGCTACAAAGACTTTCTCAATCAATGGCTCGCCATCCCCAACTACCATTAGACTGTATTGAGCAACCGCCCTCGGATCGCCCATCAACTGAGACTCCATAAGCAGTCTCATCCCCAGTGGATGCAATTTTTGTCGCATAGTGACCTCCTCTAATAAATGTGTGACAGGATGCTTTCCAACACCCGACAGCCATGCTTCCCACCAATAACGTATTGAGCAGGGTGGAGTATCCTCAAATGAAGCCCGCAATAAATCAGATGCTTGGATTGATTGGTGATACATTGATTCGATTGCATATCGTAATTTTAAGTGGTAAGCATGGTGTGGTAACAGCGTTTGCACCGAAATAGTGCGTTTCTGGGCTGAGCGTATATCGTGACCTTCTCCATTTCGGCCACTTCCCATATTAACCGTAGCAAAATCGTTCATAACAGGTAAACTCTTACTAGCAACATCTTCAGTTTGATCGCTTGGTAATGATGCCTCAACGAATAAACTAGCGATCGCATTATCAAGCGTAGAAACCATCTCATCCTGATCGTAGGGTGAGAACCGACGAAGAGGGATGTTCATCTCTCCAAATGCAGTGACCAGTTGTTCAACAACGGCATCGGTCTGATCTGTTGAGGCAGCATACAGATCACCATCAAGTATGCGTTGCTCGCCTGCAAAGTCTCGAATAATCCAGTGATCAAGGTTTGAACGCACCTCAACGTGCGTTTGGCCATGAAGTGCTCTCACAGGGTTAAATTGAACATGGACTGCTCGTTGCTCGATATTTAGCGGAGGGCAAATACCTGCATGTGTCATCACGCAGATAGGAATTTCTTCCGATAAAATTTCCTGTTCAACGAGCGCCCACAATAAATCACAGAGCAACCGTGTCTCCCATGTATCCTCTCCAAAGAGGACAATACCCCCGCCCTGTTTCAGGACTGCAATCAACTCATCTTGTTGCTCATCCGCTGGCTGCGGCGCGGTGAACGCAAGGATGGGGGCCGTGCAGAGGTGTGCGGCCCCGTGGTCTCGCAGGAAATCGGCCAGCCCTGTTGTCGCCGGCACCGTTGCACCGCCCAGACGCACGCCATGCTTTGCAAATACTGCGTTACGCCGCTCTGGTGAGAGGAAGTTGAGCGGGATAGTTGAACTTCGGTAGAGATCCGCAGGATCAAGGAAGCGAATACGCTGTGCAAGCGCAGGAATAGCTTGGAGGTCACGGCAACTGGGCGGGAGTATACATACCGATGGCGTAGAACGCTCCTCATCGCCCAGAATAAACCGATCAAGCATCATCAGCAAAAACGAGATCAGTGAAGCTTGCTCGGCATAGACCTGCATCCGCAGCGGCATCCATGCGACCCGCACGGTTTCGCCGATGGGCGTTACCCCCAGATTAACCGACAGCCGCTCATCAGCTATCAGCAGCGGCGATGCGCCATCAGGGAGAGCGACATGTCCATTGACTGCCGCCACGGCCAGATTGTCGCCAAGCGTAACTGGCACTACTTCACTATCTAAAAAACTCTGAGCAGCCCCAGAGGAAACATAGGGGAGATAGGATGCCGGTTTTGCGACTAACCGTGCAATGGAACTGGTGCTTGTCTGTGAAATTATCGGGGAAGGAATAGGCAGACGCTTCCAGCCTGCTGCCGCCACGAGCGGTAGCAGATTCGCCTGCTGTTCTTTGGGGAAGCTCAGGGCTACCGCGTGCTTCCAGCCCTTAAACCAGTAGCCACGCACAATTGCCGTCGAGACATGCCCTGCTAGCACATCCTCAAGGCGCTGTTGCGTTGGTCCCATTGGAACCAGTAGCCAGTTCCTTGTCCATTCGGATTGCCAATTCATCGGTTGCTGTTCAGGAAGCCACTGGCCAAATAGTTCATCAAACGCCTTCTGATGAAACGTAGGAACAATTGCCTCAGGAAGGTCTACAAGCCGAACAACCGTACCCTGAATGAAAATGGTCGATAGCACCAGTCCATCAACGACAGGAGCCAATGGCTCCCACCAGCGGGCCTGCTGATCTCGACTAAATCGTGATGGGACTGATACTAAATACATCATAGCCTAGCTTCCTGTAAAGTCTTGCTGCTCGCGGGGCGTTGAGTACATTCGAGCAAACCACACCTGGTATGGATCAAAGTCATCGTTTCCGGCTCGCTCCCATGCCAACAAATAATTGCCCTTGGTAGCATGAATAATCTGGTGCATGTGATCGCTCGTAAGATAGGGCAACTTGTCCTTCAATCGGCGGGCCGGTTCCTCTCCCTGCTTGAAAATAATGCGAATGGTGCTATTCTCCCAAACGGACTTAAGATCAGGATTGGTTTGAGCGTCTGTGATACCCAAATATTGATGGAGATCCTGATCCCAAACCCACAGCGCTGCCCGCATGGTTCGCCAGGTCTTCGTCGCATTCGCTGCGAAGCGCAGCAGCGTCGGGATCGAACTAAATGACCATGCAAACTCGTCGAAACAGACAATAATTGGCACCGAGCGATCGCGGTCGGGGCGACGGATATAGCGATTAATACTGGCAAAAATGTGATCGAAGAAGTAGGTTTTGAGCCTTTGCGTTTTCAACCCGTCGAGGCCATAGGCAAGCACCGCATAGTCATCAAAATCCCAGCGGATCGTCGTTGTCCGGTTGACGATCGGCCCAAGCTGGTTGATCAGCTTGCTCCGAAACAGGATGATGAGCTTCTTCGCAACATCCGACATCTCCTCACTCTGCTCGCACTGAGCGCTACCAACCTTGTATTCCTCGACCAGCACCCGAAGCTGCGTGATGACGGCATCCAGCGTCGGTGTTTCCTCGAAGGACAGGTCAACAATGCGATGCGCGAATGGCTGATAGACGCGCTCCAGTGCCATCGAGAGGATGGCATCCTGCTCCTCACTCCACTCCTTCGGACGAAAGGTCTGTCGATCGTTCCCATCAGCCCCCATCACGGTCACATCGCTACCCATCAGTACCGAAATGCGGCCAAGCACATGCTCAACCTGCTCGCTAATGGGAGGATAGCGACCATCATCGTCCATATGAACCACAATATCGAGTGGATTAAGGCTATCATTAGCCGTAATAGCGAAGCGCTTAGCAGCCCGGTCGCCCCCATAATTCACCGAGTCGATCAATCGTTTGGCGTGGGACTGTGGCTCAACGAGCACAACCCGCGCACCTGCTGCTGCTGCTCGACGGAGCAGATGTCCAAGGAGAAAGGTTTTACCAACACCAGTCTTTCCCATCCCAATCATATGGGCAGCCGTTTTATCGCCCTTGGCATCAAAAAATGGCTCAAAGAAAATAGGAGCATCATTGTTGAGATCAATACCCCACATAATGCCATCCGTGCCCATTGGAGAACAAACCCCAGCAGGGATAACATTAGCAACCTGCTGACTCATCATCGAATAGGGGCGACGAACGGGAGAAAGGCTTAGAGATTTTGCAGGTATTGGGCTGAATAATTTGGCCAGCGTTGCCTGGACACTTCGAGGGTCGAGTAAAAAAGCCCGCCGAGACTGTTCAAGGCGAGTGCGGATTTCACGCTCATACTCTGCAAGCTGATCATCCGTATCAGCAGCAAACGCCACAAACCCCTGAACCTGATGCAATGACTGGCGGCCTGTCTGCAACATCTCCTCGAATTGCAGTGCTACTTGGCCTCGCTCACGGGTTCGTGCATCACGGTTGCGCTTTCCCTTCACTTCATCATCCTCTTTATCGAGAGCGTCATTGGCCACTGCTGACGTTCGCAGTTCAGACCAGCGAGAGGATACGGGATCGATATTAATTGCTACAGCCATGTTAGCGATTGGCAACTTGAATATTTCCTCCCAATGGTTGCCGCCAGACCAAAGACCTCGGAAGTCATAGGTACCGAGAATTTTCCAGAGGGGAAATAGCGAGTTCTCAGGCACAAGATTGTGTTTAGGGCTAAGCTTGTACGCACATGCAAAGAGACTTGGCAGAGAACTTACCCATACCGATGTGCGAAACGCCGACTCAAGCCGCAACTTCAGCTCACGGGTGAGGATGGGAATCTCGGACTCATTTTCAGGGAACGCCAGCAGGAAGTGCCGGACGCGCCGCAGCGGCGACTCTCGATTTCGCACCAGCGTGCCATACCACTCGGCGTACTCCTCCAGCAGCGGGATGCGCCAGAGCGGATACGCCTCGGCAATACCATAGACAATCTCTTCCCAATGATCGATGTTATTCGTCTGTAAGGGATCAAGCACATGATCGATGATATGGGCAACATCAGTCGGCAATTGGTTAATCAGCGCCATAGTGGGCACTTGGCCCTGAACAATAACATCAAGGATAGGCCGAAGACTCTCGCTAATTCGTTTCAGCGGCTCGATCATGCGGCGCATAGCAAGAATGGCATTGTCTAAATTAAATGGCTGTGTGAGTGTAACCCAACGTACTGGTACATTGAGACCGTGGAAAAAGGCATACCATTGCTCATCCACGATATCGCGGTCTTCACGGAGCGCGAGTGGCACCCCACGAAGCTCCAGACATATATGTGGTGGCTGCTGCATAATCGTCCTCGTTTCCTATCTATCTATTGATCTTTAGACAAACTCAACACCTAAGTGATCCGATTCGTTTCCCAGCGCGATCTCAATCGTCGGCGCAGTCTCAAGTGCTGCTGCATCATAAAATGATTCACCGTGAGGAAGCACATAATCATTTCCGGTGGCTACCACGATCCGACGATGGGCGTTGAGATAGATACGCTCCAGAATTGATAACCCCTTGGCACGAAGACTCATCACAAACCCTACCCCGCCACCGATGAATATGCCGCCGAAACTCCAAAGCATCACATTGGTTGTGATAAAAACCTTGAAAATGACGATACCAACGACAATGCCAATCGTACCGCTGATGAGGTTTTCTCTCGTCATCAATGGGTTTATCCTTGCTTGACCTGTTGCAGCGATATTTTCAAAAAACTCTGTTGCCATTGCTGCTACTCCTTGCGATAGACAGCAGGAATGTGGATGCCTACATTCCTGCTGTCTTGTTTTGCACCCTGATGGGCCATACCTTCTAGCCGATAAATCCAATGACAGTCTCGGTGATGATGCCCAAGCCGAATGTCAGGAATGCAGCACCCTTCCACCAGTCCCGATGCTTCTGCCAATACTGCTCCAAGCCGATCAGCGACACCGCATAGATACCAGCGTACCAAACCCAAGCACATGCCAGCAGTCCGTACACTAAGATTCGAAGCAGGGGAATCCATGCCTTAACCTCCGTACCTGCATTGGTGAGATGCTCACTCACATCAGCATTGGGGTTGATCGTGCAGCCAGCCATCAGGATGCCCATCACAAGCAACAGAGCAAAGGTTGTAAGATTCCGGCGATTAAACAGTGAGTTCAGTCCGTTCATTGGATGCTACTCCTTAAGTATTTAGTTCCAAAAAGGCAATTTTAGACAAGGTTGAGATTATCGAGTTGGCGACCAGCGAATATGGTATGTCTCTCGTCCAATGGTCAGGGATACTGCTCCGCTCTCCAGTGTCACAGGCACACGCACTGTGGCCGTTGCTGCGGAGGTAGAAATCGTTGGGGGCTGCCAGTCTGCGACAATCTGTCGCTGTCCCTGACTAGCTTGTATATCTCCTATCTGCAATGTAATAGGGATCAGGGATAGCTCCTGCGGGTATGGTGTAATAGTCACTGTGATCTCGATCGTGCTAGTTGAACCTCCTTCTTGCATCCAATGGGGGGTACCGATTTCTACCTTCACCGCCTGCTTAAGCCACTCTTCCCGATGCACAGGGGCTGGAATGGTGATGGCTGCCCGAAGTGGAAGCAAACCGGTCTGCTCAAGTAGGAGGCCCATTTCAGTCTGAAATTCAGTAGCTGGAATCAGATAGGACACCCGCACATACTCGCCGACCATCGCGGTCTCTGCCGGCGAAAGCCGCTGCCCATCGGGCAGAATAAGCTGGGCTTCTCGATAGGATGCTCCTTTCCAGACCACATCAACGCGCATCGAGGAGCCAGCGATTGACGAAGGCATCACATCGGATGCCCACGAGCGCACAGCAACGAGCTGGTTCATATCCATCGGTTGATCCAGCACCACATGGTTGACCATGCCCCGGTAAAGGATTGCCCCGTCATTACAACTGGTCAACTCAACGTCCGGGTTGGGTGCACTGTCTTGGCGCTGGTAGGTGCGCGTGGCGGCTTGTACCGTCACGGTGATCGTCGTAGTTTCTTTGATCTGCTGGCCAAGTTTGTCACGCAGCGGAATGCAGAGCGTGAGCGGAACGGCGGTCGATGATGTTGTCGCATCGAGTACCATCGCACCAAGATCAACTTTCGCTCCCGTCCCCTGCCACGTCTCCAGCAGTGCGCCGTTGATGATTACAGAGGAAGAAGATCCTTGTGCATTGGTCTTTGTGCCCGTCAGTGTTGACACAATGAGCGTGATCATCAGAATGACAAAGGCTAGCAAGCCACCCAAGATTAAAAACCCCTTTTTCTTGTTCGGCCTGCTGCCGATGATCTTGCCTCCCGATTGAAAATCATTAATCGAGGTGCCATGGCGCGGAACATCAAACCAAACCGTCGGTGTGAGCGACAGTGTTGGGGCTTCTTTGCGCCAGTACACAAGGCCAGCACGTCTCTCGTTCTTAGGATCTACCTCGCCCTTCAGCTCGCGCTGCACGGCGCGGAAGACCTCTTCATTGATCGCTTCGCGGGAACGTGGCTGCTGACCTTCGCTGATGCGTGCTTGCGTATCGGCCTCGTGTGCCGCCCGCTGACGACCGCCCAGCACCTCATACGCAAAATCGACGACCTGTCGTATATCCGGGTGCTGCTCGCGGGCGAACATTTGGAGCAGCCTGTCAACAGCCTGATCACGGGGGCTTTTCCCACCAACCTGTGTTGTTCGGCCAAACAGTGCGGCCATTGCATCATTGTCGCTCTGAGCAGCCGCAATATGCGCCAACTCGGCATCAATGATGGCAGACCATGCCCGCCATTGAAATGTCACGGCCTGCTCTAGGAGTCGAACTTCATCTGCTTTTTGTTGGCTGGAAACTGTCATGGCCCTGCCTCATTCTTCATGCATTGCGTGTAAGTTATTCCTGGGATGCCGTTACATCCCAGACGACCAATGTACCGCCTTGACCAGTGGCCACCAGATATTTTCCGTCGGGCGACCATGAGAGCGCATGAAAGGGCTGGTTGTTATAGTTGATGCGTTCGATCTCTTTACCTGTATTGCTCTCCCATATCACGACCACCCCTCGCTCATTGGTGTTGTCAACCGAGGCAATCAGCGGGAGTGCTGGATGCCACGCAGCAATACCGCTATGCCCAATCCGATACTGTGAAGCCTCGCTGGTTGAGGCATTCCAGATCATCTGGGACTGGACGCTAGTAACAAGCAAGCGCTTCCCCGATGGCTCCCACAGGAGCGCCACTACGTTGCCCGGCGTACCAGTGCAAATTCGCTGGACGATACATACCTGACCGTCTTTGGTTGTGTAGGCAATGTCACCGGACACGCTCACAGCGATGTATTGTGGCTCGCTAGTCGTCGTGAGCGTCGAGGTCGTACCAGTGGCAGTGTTTAAGACCATCAGGCCCGCCTTGCCAGGAACCAGAATGCCGGTCGTCTGATCGTAGGCGATCGACTGCGGATGATCCGCATTATTCGCAAGGATGTCCACATCCCAGATGTACTCCGGTGTGGTCGAGCCATCTTGCAGCCAAAGGATCTGCTGATCGGTGATCGTCTGCTGCTTGTGGTTTCGTTTGAAGGTTCGGGCAATCAGGTGGCCAGGCGCAACCACCCCAACCGCATCCCGACCCTTCTCGCTGTAGACATCCTCCAACGTGGAGCCAGCGATAGGCCAACGAACGATACCTCGCCCCGGAACCGAGGCAACGACGGTGTTCGCATCAGCCCATATCACGATACGGATCGGGTACTTGAGATTCATCCCAACGTCAGCACGCTGGTGCTCCTGCACCGTGACCTTCAGCCTCGCTGGGACTAGCGTGTTCACTGGATTATTCTCATCCGTTGATGGCACATTCGTGGTGTTTCTTAATGAGCACGCCGCCAACAGCAGCAGTGACAGGAGAAGGATCAGTTTCATTCGATAACTCATGCAGTCAATCCTCCGTGACTAAGGGATCATGATGGTAATAATTGGAGCCGCTGTTGAATCAGTGAGTTCATACAGCAAACCGATCGTTGGAACTACTATTTGAAGCGCGGTCTTCGGTAGTGTGCTGACGGAAAACAGCACTTTGCCATCACGATCGGTGCGAGCAGAACCAAGTTGAGTACCTGTTGATGTTGCCCGCACATCGACTCGCACCCCCGTAACCATAGTGCCGCACTGATTCGTTTTTGTGGAATTGGCGCGACAGACAATGACGGTAATACTTCGAGCTTGCAGCGCGGGCGGTGAAGAAGGGGCAGCGCTCCGCCCTTCCTCGTACTCAACGACAAGCGGTGCTGGCGGCACAACAGTGGGCATCGTCCCGGCAGTGCCGCCAGCGCTCGTGGGCTGAGGCGTGCCAATGCCCACCGTTGTCGTTACCGTCGGCGGGGTTATAGTTCCATCAACAGTATCTAGAAACGCGAGATCCGCCGCCCACATCCAGCCAGGTGTGACCGAGAATTCAGGAATCACCTTCACCCAGCCAGCATATGCTTGTCCGATCAACTGAATCATGTCCCCCTCAACATAGGTCGCGATCCTGTCTTTCTCCGTCGGGGGCGCTGCGGCATACAGCGCTGACTCTGATACCTTGATCTTGGCCCAGCCTGATGGTGCCGTCTCGCGCACCACTTCGCGTGCATCATCTGCTGGTGTCGGCATGATGGGCGCCGGAAGTGCCGTGCCTCGCGGAACAATTGGTGTGAGAACACTCGTCGGCTCGAAAGGTATCGTCGGGGTCTCAGCCAATGGTGTCGGGATGCTAGTTGGCGTTGGGGGGACAAACACCGCTACTCGGAAGTTATAGGTACGGCTTTCAATAGGATCAGGCGGAGGTATATTGCCGCTGTTCCCAATGAGCGCATAGGCTTCAGTGGCAGCCATGCTGGCAGGGGTGCAAAAATAGACCTTGCTGGCAAATGAGTCAATTCGGTAATCATCGTTCCCCGTCCATGGCGCAGCAAGATCCTGCTGCGGCCCATAGATAATCAGGTTTGTGTCCACGCCTGGTGCAAGATCATATGTCTCAGCGGTGTAGCACAATCCGCCCTTCACCTGGAATCGGTAGAAATCGTTATCGCCGCATCCTGGTGCATTGGAAGCTGGGCAGATAAAGGTGATTCCTGTCAGTTCGTCACCGACGGCGATACGGGCTGAATGCTGAAAGTCGTAGTTGTTTTCCCACTTATCGCCCTGCATTGGTGCTGGCGTTGAGGTCGGTGACGAGCCTCCGGTTGCTGGCTGTGACAGAGATACATCGAGACGGTAAATTTTGAAGTCGGTTGAGACATCAGCGACATTGCGTGTCTCGACGATGTAAGTGCCAGCCTCGGCGCGCACCGCAACACGACTTCGCATCTCAGTCGGCCCCACATCATCATTTTCAGCCACGAGCGAGCCGTCGGCGCGAAAGAGGCGCAGTGAGGTGTCCAGACCGAAGTCGCTGTAGGTCTGGATCGTTAGCGTCAGCCCAGCCTGAGACGGCTTGATATCGATCTTGAAGAAATCAACATCTCGCGCAGGCCAGAAGTTCAGCTTGTCGGTCACACCAACAAGTACTGTCTTGGCCGTCTCAAGCGTGTTGTTTGGCTCGTAGGCGTCAGGAGTGGGAACTGCCGTCGGCATCGGCCCACTGGGCGTGGCTGTCGGCGTGTCTCCAGCCGTCGTAGGCTGCGGGGTGGCGGTTATCGCTGGGCGACCAGGGGCGATGGAGATACTCAGAGTTTCGGTAAGCGGCGACATCGCGTGGCCAACAAGCGTGGACGTGATCAGTCTCGTGGCCGGCGTGGTAATGCCAGGATCGACCTGGGCATCAAGGGGCAGTGACCACGACGACGTTGATACCTCGCACTCAACATACTGCCAGGAAGCGGAGCAGGTTCCGGGCATAGCTGTGAAGTAAATCCCAGGCTCCAGCTCAACCCGAACCATGCTCGTCCCAGTGTTCCCCCCCAGCCGGGTAGTGAAACGAACGTCACTTCCGGCATACAGCGTTTCAGAAGGATTGGCAAGTTGGAGTATTAGGCTCGGCTCGGCGGTGGGTGCTGCCTCGCTACGCTGGATAGCAAACCAGCAAACAGCTAGGGTGCCGACAATCGCCCAGAAACGCCAATGCACCAACGGCAGCCTTCTCCGAAGGCTGCTGCGTGATGCAAAAAAGCCCATTTTTTGGTCGTTAATCATTGCGCTGACACTCCTAATATCGAGGACGGTTGATCGTCCGTTTTATAGCTTTTGAATGGGATGTTTCGCCCTCTGGAGTTTCTGAATTTGTTGGTGGTAATACTACCATAGTTTGTGGATTTGATTTCATATTTGATTTCGCATTTGTTTTCACTTCAGCTAACGGAATTGGCTGTGTAACGACGGTTGTTGATTGCCGTTCAACACGCTGGCGTGTTCCGCTCAACGATCGCTGAACAACTCGGCGAGCCCCAGGCTGTGAGCCACGCTGCGGAGTAGGATTAGCATGCGATGCCGCATTGAGCATGGGCTGCTTCGTCGGCGCAGAGACGACCGAGCGCTGGGTAGCGACTACAGTCTGCCGCGATTGGGTGACTCGCCCACGCTGTGCTGCGACCATACGTTCGCGTGATGGTTGCACCTTTTGTGGGCGACCTCGTTGCTGATGGCTCGTGTTTCTCCCAATAGACATATTTTCTCCGCTGGCCGTCCTCATAGGAGAGAGTCTCTGTTGTCGGCGGACTGCTTGAACCGCCGATGGGATCGACGAAGCCACGCTCGACGATGAGGCACCAAGCGGTTGCGATCTAAAGCGATGAGCGGGTGGCCGTTGGCGACGAGTGGGCAGGGTGTTTCCCGCAGTGCCATTGACCGACTGGCTCGTTACCATAGTTGGCATGCTAGACGGTGCTGGAGGCCGCTGCCGGATAGCACGAGATGCTGAGACGCGCTTGAGCTGCCGTTGCGATGCTTTAGGGACTACTGAGGACAATCCATTAGCGCTATTTGCCGAGGTCTCGCCATTTTGCTCTGCTGTTGACTGATGCACATAGGATCTCTGCCTATCCTTCGCTTCAGCAGGCGATACCTGATTCGCTGGTTCGCCCCGACCTCGGTAGATCGGCACTCCCTCAAAGTCAAGTTCGCGACGCCGAGCCTCCATATCTCGCATTTTCCCAGCTGGCGTATTCCATGGCTTTACAACCTTGACCATCTGTGGAGAGCCAGGTATATCCTGCACCACATAACCACGATCGAGGAAGTGACCTGCCCGCTGGCGATCAACAGTAATACCATCAGAGGCGAGAATCTGATGGATTGGATGGGTCGTGTCACGAATGGGCTTGGGTGTCCCACCATTTTGGGAATCTGATACCACTGGAGAACCAGCGACAGTTGAACGCCGAGGATCGTTCAATGCCTCATAGTGACCTTGCTGGCGAGCTGTTGTCCCAATGGATTGAGGTCGATCAGCACCCACATCACGAAGATTAGCCTCCTGAGCATTGCGCTCTACCTTAGCCTTATTGGCCGAGTGGCGCTTGAGGGAATACCAGTCGAACGGCGAATCACCGGATCGCGAACTGTTAATGCCCATCATCAGATTGTTATCCGTTGGGCTTTTTCCTGTCACCAAGGCACCTGCCATCGCTGCGCCTTGGGCAATCCGACGCATGGTCTTGCTCTGACCCATCGCTGCGCCCCCAGCATAGGCGTTATCACCAGTCATACGTTTGGCAATTATTCCTGCTGTGATACTGGATGCTACGGTTTTCACACCACCGCCAAGAGACTTGAACGCACCAGCGGTGGCGCGGGGAGCGCTACCCAACACGCTGCCTGCACCATCAAGCACCGTTCGCTTGAAGAGGCTGCCCGCTTGGGCAAGGAGTCCCAAAATTAGGACAATTCCTCCGAGGCCGGTCACAAACACGATCAGTGAGGCTCCGCGTTCTGCCCCAATCTTAAAGAAGCCAAGAAGAACACCCATCCAGAACGAAGAAACCCATGAGGTTTTTGCAATATTCACCAGATTAAGGAGTTGACCAGTAAATATCCCATTGGTTGCAATGAATGGAGCAAATACTAATGACAGGCAGATTGCCAACCAAACACCAAACGAGCAGAAGGCAAAAACAAGATAGAGGGTCTGTTCAAAAATAGACATAATCCCAAGCGGAATTGCCTGGATCTGGATGTACATCCCATCCATTGATCGGGAAAACAGTCGCTCTCGATCTTCAGCTGTCGCCTCCTCTGCATTAAAGACGCGATATTGTATATTTGGCTCCAGGTAATAGAACAGGAATGCCTCTTCCTCGCTTGGTGATGCATCATATGCCCCTGTGGTACTTGGAGGATAGATATCATCTTGGCTGCTGCTAGGGCCAGGGCCAAGATGGGTTGGGACAGACACAAACCCATATTGATTAGGATCTTCGATAGGGCAATGAATATCTACAGCATCGGCGCGTAGGAAACGTGCAGTATAGTCACTGAGCATCGTGGCATTGATTGACCGTTTGATCGTGGTATCTCCGCCACAGACTTCAGATGCATAGATATTCTTAGGAGGTAACATTGAGCCATCATTAGCAACGATGGTAGAGAAGTTTGTGGTGGTGTTACTCACCATGTCTGCCGCTATCCCCTGAAAGCCTTGGCCAACCTGAATTCGAATGTTTTCATTGGCGTTTAGGAGTAACCCGCCCATTCCAAAAAAGATGAAGGCAAGAAAGATTGTCACGCCGAGCTGTTGTAAATCCACAACATCCCAGCGTACAATCAGTCGCAGCGCATAGGTGCCAGCATAAAACAGGAGAGCAAAGGCCACAGAGATCCAGAAGTACGGCCATACCCCAGCCAAGATGCCATTTAATGCATCACGAAAAAAGGTTTCGACCAGAATTTCCCGCAGACGCTCAATCATGCGCGCACCAATGAGCAATGGCCTGTTGAACATATTCCATATAGCGACGTTGATAATGAGGCCAACATTGACCATCTGATTTTCCAGACATGCGACGGTGTTCGTCCAATCGCACTTGCCACTCGACCAAGCAAAGCTTGACTGCGGCAGACCAAGGAGCGCAATAAGGAGTGCAGGAAGCCCGAACGAGCGCCGCCGGATGCGAATTCGAGGTCGGGCGCTGGGAGCGAGAATCCAGGTCATAAGGTCAATTATGATCCAGCCAGCTACGGTCAGGCTGATGCTCCAAACCCATACAAATGCCATGTTTGGTCTACCCTGCCCACGTACACACACGTCAGGGAGCTGCTGACAGGCCAGTTCAACACCAGCATGAAAAAGCGTGGTCCCCCCTAGGATGAGGCCAAGCCACACAATGCGAATAATCCAGCGCCGCGCTTTCCACGAAAGACGACTTGGCCGAGAAGGAAGGTAGGGATTATCGATGGTTGCAAAGGGATTGAATAGCCAGAACAGCCACTTCATATTCATATCAATGCCTCACTTCTCATCTGGCTCGGTCGGCTGGCCACTCTGATAGGAGTCTAGTACGACCTGGTTCCGCTGCCGCTCTCGACGAACAATGGCGATCGCTACAACCGCAACCAGCAACAGGGCAACACCACTCACAACCCAGCACCACATGGGCAAGCCCGCCGACCCTGCCGCCGCCTGAGGTGCCGCACCAGCAACCGGCGGCTGAGTTGGCATCACCGGAGCAGCCGCAACATTCGTCGCCGCTGCCTCTGGGAGCGTCTGTGTCTGCGCTGCAATGGCTGTAGCCTGGAATGCCATGCTAGTTGGTAGCGCTGGCATCGAGCCATCAACTGCCGGCACAACCGTGCTGGGAAGGCCCGTTGTCGGCTCGATGCCAGCGAACAGGCTCTCTGGTGTCATATGTAGCATGCCATCCCGATCCACAAAGAGGACAACGGGCCGCTGCTGGCCTGGAATGCTCGCAATGCGGATTGTCCCGTCGGGCATATTCTGGTCGAGCAGAAGATCCCGCCTACCGTGCGCGGCAGACTCAATGAAGAGAGCCTGCACCGCATCGGGCAAGGTCACGATCGTCTCACCGTCAGGGCCGCTGGTGAAGGTCTCCTGGCTGTCGCCAAGCCTGACTACATAGGTCACGCCCGAAATAGGCTTATTTTGCTCATCAATGACCGTGAATTGAACGGTTGTCGCCCCCTGCGCCTGGCCAAACAGATTCAGGAAGAGGAAGAGGTTTATCAGCAGCAGAACTTTGATCATTGCTATCTCCATCTATCGCGGCTCGATACGCGCATCGTGCTCGATCGTCGGCTGTGCAGCCACCACCGGGCTGGCCCATACCACCAGCCGCTCAGAAAATGCAGCCTGCCCGCTGGCAGGGAAGCAGGTGATGAGCAGCAGCATCTCTTCATCCACCGGGGCAAACACGCGATTAGCGGCCTCCTGTACCACGGTAGATTCAACGCCTTCGACCTTGATATACTCACTCGCCGTCACCCGATACGAGAAGACGGTATCGCCGCGCGAGAGGTAAATTTCATCGCCAACAACGAGGCGGTGCAGATCGCCGAAGGCCGGGACTGGCGGCATGGCCACATGGCCGTTCAGGATGATCTTTTGACCCTCGCCCGGCTGGGCCGAGTCGCTGTGGTGTCCAACCGCCACGTCCGGCACAACCCACTCGCCGGCCTCATCCCGCTCGACCTGAACAACCTGGCGATCCATGCCGATCGCTGGCACCTGAATGCGATCAACGGCAGTCAGCGGCATGGTCGTTGGAGCGGGCGTAGCGGTCGCCATGGGCATACTAGTAGCAGTCGGCACGAGCTTAACTGCGTGAGCCGTGATCGTCGGCGCGAGCTTCGCACTGGGGACTGTCGCCGCCGCTGTGGGCTGCGCTGAGACCGTAGGGTGCTCGCGCACAGCCCCATTCTGGATCAAGCCAACCTGCGAACTGGATGCGGCATCAGCGATCGCGGCGGATCGCAGAACGTACCAGCTTCCTACAAGGCTCAGCAGCAGCCAGCTCGTGCCTAGGCAGAGCCGACCCACGACATTGAGCAGGCGCAGGTGCACGAACCTATTCATAGCGCCGCTCCTGGGGGAGCGGCAAAAACTTGCCATCAAGGATCGCCTTGTGATACGGCTCGAAGTACATCGCTAGCGGCTCCAGCAGATGCTGAGCGCGGCGCTGGCTCTGATAGTGTGCCCAGAGCAGCCCAACGCCGAGAAGCGCCAGCAGCACGGCAACGATGACCGCCGCAAGCAGCAGGACTGGAATGTTGTTGAGTAACCTTGGCATAACGCTATTCCTTTCGGTGTTATCTGGCGTACCAAAGCCGTTCCATCTCGTAGCGAACATCAGCCCAATCGGGTTTGGTCTGCTCGGCGATTGCCGCAGCCGCCTCTGTCTGAATCGGGGCTGCATCTACCAGCGGCCACTGGTACATCTTGGCGGGTGTCATAAGAATTTGCTGCCCATTTCGCCATTCGATTGTCGAAGTTGTCGGATACGTCGGACTAAACGCGACATGGCAGACTTCCTCCGCCAGTGAGCGGGGCAACCCGAATGCTCCACTTGTCATCACCAGCGGCGGGATCTCACGCCGATCCAGCACCGACTGAAGATGGAACCAGAACACATCAAGGACGAACCGTGTCGCCACATCGTAGGGCGTGCCGAGCAGCACAAGGCCGTGCTGAAGAATCTCATCAAAGGCTGGCATGGGGTGCGTGGACGTAAAGGGGCACAACCAGTGCAATCCAAGGTGCTGACCCAGCACATGGCCCGCAGCTCGCAACTGCTCCCATCCGTCCGATGAATCCCAGGTATCGACGGGAAAGCCATAGTGCTGGGCCAGCCGCGTTCGCTGCGGCCCGAAGAGGCTATCGAGCGGCAGCGCAACGCTGTGTCGCACGGCCAGTACGTCAATTACATTCACCCCAACGGGGAGTGCCGCCGCGTAGGTCGGCTCAAGCACGCCAACGTAGCCACAGCTCACCCGCATCAGTTCCGCCCACTCTTGGAGTAACGTCTGCTGATGATCCAGCGGGGCCGAAATCCCAAGCGACTGAACACGCCACGCGAGCTTGAGCGGCTGGCCGGTGTCGATGAGGTGCAGCGGAAGGCCCCAGTCTGCCCCCGCAACCAGGTGAGCATCACCATTGAGGAAGGGCGCTGCTCCAGCGCCTCTCCCCTCAACCGCTCCAGCTCCTCGATGGAACCGTATTGTCTTACTGTTCAGTGATACCGCCATACCGTGCCGTACCCTTCGTTAGCGTGAGATCGAGCGGGCACGGCGTGACCGCAGGGCCAAGAGCAGCGCAACCAGCGAGAGCATTGCGACAACGAGGCCCGCACCCCCAACGAGCCACAGCGACGGGATCGCCAGCGCCGAGCCACCCGTGTTGGGGAACCGTGGCGCTGGCGTCGGCACAACCCGCGCTGCCGGCGGAGCGGCCTCGACCGTCAAAATCGAGATCCGGTCCTCGTTGTTCGTCGGGTTGTCCGTCTTCGATGTGGTGGTGAGCGAGGCCACGTTGATCATCGAGTTTGGCATCGAGTTGATCCGGGCCTGAATGGTCAACACAACCTCTTCATCGGGCTGCAAATCACCCAGGTTCAGAGCAACCACGCCGCCGACATAGCTCGGCGTACCGCGAGTGCTGCCGGCGCTCATATAGGTCAGGAACAGCGGCAGCGGGTCGCGGACAACCACATCCGTCGCGCTCGTGCTTCCCCGGTTCACCACCACGATCGAGTAGGTGACAACATCACCAAGAGCAACTTTTGTCTTATCCACCCGCTTCTTAATCCAAGGGTCAGCCTCGGATACTAGAGGTGTAAGAGTTGGTAGATTTGTTGGCGTATTTGTAGCCGCTGGGATATCCGTTGGAAATGGCGTATTTGTAACCGCTGGGATATCCGTTGGAAATGGCGTATTTGTAGCCGCTGGGATATCCGTTGGAAATGGCGTGTTTGTAGCCGCTGGGACATCCGTTGGAAATGGCGTGTTTGTAGCCGCTGGGACATCCGTTGGAAATGGCGTGTTTGTAGCCGCTGGGATATCCGTGGGGATCTCCGTTGGCTCACCTGTCGGCGTTAAACTAAAGGTATGCTGAGCGAAGGATGGAGTAACTGTAAAAAACAGCACCACAACTATCAACAGAACTACCAACATTAATCCGGCCAAACAAGATTTCTTTAAGAAGGGAGTAAAAGGAATCATCATTCGTTATTCCTTATTTGTGAATTAGCGGCATAAATGCGCTATAACGGTTTGCCTCTACGGGCCCATAATCATGCGTGGTAGTTCCATCCGTTTCCAGTTCTACTATCCAATAATAGAATTTGCCTACACTCGCTGTTGTATCAAGGAAGGTATAATCGCCTCCGGACGAGCCTTTGCTCGGTAATAGTGCCATCGTGATTCGGGTCGCAGCTCCGCGATTAGTTGACGTACCTCGGTAAACTTGAAATCCTAATGTATTGGCCTCACTGCCGGTAACCCAAGAGATGCGGATGCCTTGAGACTCAACCATTGAGCCCATCGATAAAAGCGTAATAGCAGTAGGATCAAAAGGATGAATAATCTCATTGGAGTCCTGCTCCACGGTCTGGTCACTGGATGCGTGGGCCACATTGCGAATGGCGACGGTCGTGCCAATCGGCAGCACCCGCACCCGAAATTGCACCGTGCGCGTCGCCCCCACCGCCAGATCACCAAGCTGCCACGTCAGCACGCCATCCACCGGAGCCACCGCCGGATCAGCATCGATGAACGCGGTCGCCTCGGGAATCGCATCACGCACGGTCACCCCGGTCAGCGGCGCGGTTCCGGTATTGGTCACGTCAAGGAAATAGGTGATGGTGTTGCCTGCGGCGACCGCCGTGCCATTGGGCGGGGTCGAGCGCTTCACGATGGCGAGCGCGGGATGAAGAATCGTGGTGAGGTCGTCATCGCAATCATTCGTGGGATTCACATCATTCGTAGCCGTGATACAGGCGTGATTGATCACATTGTCGCCCACGGAAGCCTGCGGAATCACCGCGATCTGGATGGTGCTGGTTGCCAAGGCAGGCAGCGCGGCGGTGGCGGTACAGGTCACGGTTTGGCCATTCGCAGCACAGGCCCAGCCCGTTCCCTGCGCCGCGACCACGGTCAGCCCCACCGGAACCACGTCCTCAACCACCGTCCCCGCGGGCATCATAGCGGGGCCGTGATTGATGATCGCGATGGTATAGATGCCTTCCTGCCCAACCACAAAATCGCCTGCATGGGTTTTATGGACACCGACATCGGCGGTCAAATCGACCACAAACGTCACGCTAGCCGTCGCGGTTTCGCGTTGCCGTGCCCAGTCGGAGTCATAAATCCGGAACGAATCAGCCACCACCGTTTGGCGGTCGGGGATCGGGCCGCGCGTGATCGGCGAGTAGACTTGCGAATAGCCCGCATTGCCGCCAACCAGCTGCTCGCCCGTACCCCATGGGTCAATCGCCAGGTCGCGAATATCCGTCATACTGCCGCGAATCGTCTCGTCCGTCACCCGTGCATTGGTCGCAGGATCGATCACGGCAATCACGGGTGGCGACGCTTCGGGGAGTGAGGCATACAAGCGGCTGAAATCGGGTTTGAACACCAGATCCTCCACCGGAGATTGCAGCGGAATCGTGGTCACGACCGTGGGCGGCTGCACGCTGGTATCCAGCACGATCACCGCATTTTGCCCATAGGCCGCGATATACAACCGTGACCCATCCTGATTGATTAACAGCCGCCGATTGTTATTGCCAATCGGCAGGGTTGACAGCACCGCTCCACTCGTCCCATCGATCACGCTGATCGAGTTCTCAATGTTGCTGCTATAGGCGCGGCTGCCATCGGGGGCAAACACCACATCATGCGGCTTTTCGCCTGCCAACGCCACAAAGCCCAAGACCGCGTTAGTCGCCGTGTCAACGCGGGCTATCCGGTTCAAATCACGCTGGGACACCCACAGCTCATTCCGCGTCGGGTGGATACTGCCCAAATGCGTATGGCCCGCCAAATCGATGGTGGTCAGCACCGTATTCGACACGGTATCGATAACATCGACCCCATGCTCATGCGAGACATACACCCGCAGGCCGTCGCGGGAGGCGGTCACCCCATCGGCATCCGATCCAACGCTGATGGTGGCGAGCGGCGTAGCACTGCTGGTCGGATCGGTCACATACAGGGTATCGGGTCGTTGGCCATCGAGCATGGCCGCCCAATACAAGCGACTGGGCCGCTCGACCACGGCATCGACCGTCACCGTGTGATTGCCTTGGGTGAGTCCCGTCAATGGCATGCTCCACTGACCCGTTGCATCCACCATCACCGTTGCCACGACAGTCCCATCAAGACGAATGGTTAGTACAGATCCCGCAGTTCCTACGCCAGTCAGTGTCGTAGATGAAGTCGTTATTAATTGGCCAGCACCAGGAGTAGTGATTACAACAGATATAGGGAGCAGATCGGCATGAGTAGGTGTGTTAGCATTAGCAATGCTTATTGACAAAACACCCAAGAAACATAATGATAGCAACTGCCAAAATCTTCTTTTTTTCATAAGAACCTCACATTATAGGTATTATTTCGCTGGCGCTCTTCAATTAACGCCTCCGTTATCTCGACGGTCAGTAATAACCATTCTTCGACAGAGCATGCTTGCAGGGGAACCATAATGCACATGCCTGTTTCATCGATACAAAAATTAAGCGTATGAGAAAAACGGGTAATCTCAGATCCTGTTTCCGGAATCAGACCATAACGACGGAGCACACTTACCTCACCTGGCTCAAAAGCAATCTCCGGCGGAGCTTTTCGTACTTCCATAGGCAATTCCTCAATCAATAGCACTATTAAATACATATGATTAAGATTAATCGATATAATTTCTTTTGCTATCCTGATTGTGTAAGTAATGTGTATACTAAAATAAAGAAAAATCCCATACACAACCAAAAAAGCGCTTTTTTGGTTGTGTATGGGATTTTTCTTTATGCGGCAATTTGAATTAGATGCGAGGGGAAAAATGTTTTATTGAGAATCTTTGCAATTTCAACCTCTAATAGAGCTTTCTTTGTTGAAACCCATACCCGTGAATAACTAAACTTTAGAGCTATTTCTTTTATGGATTTTCCGGCTAGTAATTCTTCAAGTATCAAACAATCCTCGGGAGACAGTAATTTCTTAATTCCTTCAAACACCACAAGGCATCCGTCAAGTCCACCTAGCCTATAAATCATTTGAGCATCAGATCGTCGTCGATATGACTTCGAAAACCCGTTTAGCAACGCATTGACATCTTTATGACTCCACTTAACAGGAACCGTTGATTGAACCATCGCTATATATGCAGCCGAAGCAGTTTCTCTGAAAATTACTGCATCTACATTTGACATCAAGAGTCGTGGGACAAGACGCATATTGGTCTCGTCTGGTTGAATAACATAGCATCCGGCTAATTCATAGCGTCGAGCAAGGCATTTCTCAATTGGAGACGATGATAGTGCATAAAAAGTCATTGGAATTAACGAACCACGATCAATCGCACATTGGATATTGGATACAAACATCCAGTTATCTGGGCTAGTATGGCTTTTCTCGGTTGTAACAACAATGACATAATCAGTATCATGATGGTGTTCATTCATTGTTGAACAATGTGTAGCAAGATAGAATTCAATCTCAGCTTGAGATTGAAAAATAATACTAGCCTGATTCATCCATCGATCAAGAGGATGGGGAATTCCAAAATCACAATTCTTAGCATCGTTGAGAAACAAAATCGTTGTCATATGCTACCCTCGTAGTTGACGTAAAGTTATCGCTTCATTAAATTTGATATTAATGAGTGATAGTCGGTACACTGTGACCAGCTATATCGTTGGGCTGCATCTTGGCCTTGGATTGAATAACGATTTGTCGTTGTTCCTTCAAGCGCTTTTTTAACGTGGATCGGTAATCCACTCCACCAAAGTTCAGGTATCCAATCTGGACGTGCTGGCGGTGCAGGAGGCGTTGAAAGTACTGGTTCCGTAATGATCACCTCGATAGGATCTTCATGATCAGGTTCAATTATTCCACTAGGCGTTTCGGCTGCCGAAATTACCCGTTCCGATGTCGGAATAGTTCTTACTACCGCAGTCGATGGCAATCCAAATCCTGAACGCCAGGATTTGGCCACAGTGGAAACCCATCCGGCCTTATTCTTGACACTGGGACGATTCTTGAGATCGTCAATAATGGACTCGATCACCTCAGGTGGAATATCAAGTAATGATTGAGCAATAGATGGATAAACCCCAACTTTATGCAAAAGTTCTTCTGTAGGGGTATAAATATTTTTTTTATGTAAAGTTGGCCGCCGAAGGTTTTTATGCTTTCGGTTTAGTTGGGATTTTTTGAAATTATTAGTTTCCTCATTTTCTAATATAGATTCTTCTTCTATACAGACTGGTGTTTTTTGCAAATTCAATAGTGCTGATGTTATCGCTGAAGAAGATCCATCAATACCCGTTTCATTTCCATTATCGATCCATGGTAGCGATAAATAATTGTTTTCCTGGCGATTTAAGGCTTCAGATAGGGATGAATCTTTTATATCTGAAGCTACAGGGCTGATCATGTTGTCGATCATGATATCGATCATGATTCTGATCATGCTCATAGTCAAAAAATTTTTTCTTCGCTTGGTAGATGCTGCCTCAATCAGTCGTTTGGCTCGATCGCTTAAGCGATCAAATGGAATTGAATAAAGACTCGTACTTGGTGCAAGAATATTGGTTCCTAATTGGAGAAGATTTACCCGCAGCTCAGCAGTCAAAGGGGCACGTAGTCCCATTTTTGCAATAATATATTCGCCTACTGCTCGTGCGCTAAGAGGAGACTTCAGATAGCGCTCTATTAATCCTGGTTTGGTCGAATTGCGATAAATTCTTCCGACATAGAGATCTATTAATTGGGTCGGGATCTGTTCCGTCTTAATAGTACCTCGACCAAGACTTTTTTCTGTTTTAGACCATGGCTTTGCTTTCCCCCAGCAGGGGACATAGCGCGTTTTGATGCCTTTCTGTCGTTGTACTTTAATCCAACCCTGCTCTTCTAATCCCTTGATATAGTGTTTGAGAGTGCCTCTTTCTAGAGAGGCTAAATCGCATAACTCTAAATCGCTTAAGGCTGCGCCACTAGAGCCCTTGGGCTCCGCTAGCCATTGACGCGAAATAATTGTATATAAACCAACGCTAACGGGTGACGAATAAGATTCCTTGACCATTCGGCGAGGAACCCAGATAAAGAATGAGTTCATTGGACATAACCTCTTGCCTCTCTGCATCTTATTTGTTATAATAAGACGCAGAAAACACAACTAGCCAAACCAAAATGGTTTGGAAACAACGCCAGGGAACGCATGAGGCCGCCAAGCTTTGCGTTCTTTGTGGTTTTAAACCTCTCTTTTTTCTTCTCTTTATTGCTGCCTAATCTCGCATACTGGACTGGTCTAAAGCCAAAAATAGCCCTTTTTTGGTATTTTAGCTTTAGTGCTTTATAATAAATGTTAAGGTGCAGTCCCAGTAATTGAATTGGGCAAGCACTAAAATCTGACCTGGGGTGGTTGCGAATCTTGGCCGATGGCGTAACCACCCTTTTTTGTTCGCATCATTTTGGCCGATGGAGCGAACAGTTCCCCGATAATAGCGATCTCTATGCTCGTTGTCAAAAAAACGTACAATCTTGTACAATTTGACCCAATTTTCACTCTTCGTTCCATAGAATAGCGAGTCTTATACAAAATGCATCAATGGTAGATTCTTTTTTTCTCCGAGGAAGATCTACCTGTTGCTCGTGGACAATACACTTTGCTATATACTGCATGGCAGGTTCTAGCCTAGGTATATCATTTTTTATCCTTTCCCTAATATTGTGCTCGCCGCCTAGTAGGATCAAGAGCTCAGATCGAGCTTGCTTTTGATCATCGCGGCAGTATAAATATTTGTAGATTCCGCTTAATATAAGCAATATTTCCGTTGATGTTAGAACGAGTGCATTCCTCCTTTGTTTTGCACTATGCCATACACGCAATGCTTGCTGCATTAATTGTATGAGTAAAGGTCGAACAAATTTATTGTCCTCCTCTATCTCCCATCTTAATGGGGTTGTATATCCATCAACTAAGATGGATATAATTTCGTTCGCTAGACTCGAACTAATAGGTTTACCGATCAATTTTTCACAACCTGCGGCTACGGTATGTGATGTTGTCTCAGGGGTTAATTCTCCAGATATCGCAATTATTGGCATTTTTACGAGAGCCCCTTCTTTCATTCGCTCAGTTAACCAAGCGATGAATGGGGTTGAGCGAAGTTTGCTCAGGGATGGGTCAATGTCTTCAGGCGTGTTGACATCAGCAATCATAATTGGATTGTAGTTTGAGCTTTTTATTACATCATTGCCCTCTTTGATAACCCAATTATGGAGTTCTATTACGCTATGGAACGCAAGAATAGGTATCGATTTTCGACGATATCTCATATACATCACGGACTGTACTAGGGTTGTTAAGACCCTAGTACAATTCGTATCGTCATCCAGAATTATCAACATATCGTATCCTCTTTAGCCATCTAATGTATTTTTATAAATTTCCAGCGCAGATCGAATTTTATCGTTAGTAACTGGCTTTCTGATGAAAAAAGAGAATCCTTTTGATGCACAGTATGCCTCATCAGTAAATGCATCACCTGTACATGCAATGATAAAACTGTCGCGAGTTTTTTGATGATTTCTTAGTAAAGCTATTGTCTCATATCCGTCAGTGATACTAGTTCGAACTGTATCAAATCGTAAGTCGAGGAAGATAATATTTGGACGCAAATCTTGGCCTGCAAGTCCAAAGGTTGGCACGCTTAGCCATTGCATCACTCCATCTGGGTTGTTAAAGGATGCAATCTGCTTTTCCCCTCTTATTGCTGGCATTGTTATAAATAGGCTCTTCAATGCCAAATTTAAGGCTTTAGTATGATTCGTATTATCATCAATAATACAAATATGGTCAATTAACATTAGTAATTCCTTTTTCTAATTCAGCAAGAATTTTTGTTGTTGAAAGTAAATCCTTCTTGATATAAGTAATGCCAGCGTTTATGAACCGTTGTACCTCCTTAGGATTATGTACGGTATGAATGATTATGTTATAATCATTGTTGTTGTTGATAACATAATCTAATACATCAATACCTTCATTGCGTTTATTTATTGAAATATCAACGATTATATTTTTAATGGAATGAAGTTTTATTTGATTTAAAAAATGTTCTTTATTCATTGAATGGATAAACTGAAATTTTCTTCCTGATGCAAGAATAAATTTCTTGTGAACATCAAAATCGTCATCAAATATTATTGTATCATAATCGTGATTATCAATTGGGAATGGAATAATATTGAATCTTAATGTAAATTTTGTTCCTAACCCTTCCTCTGAATCGCATTCTATTAATGCCTTATGAATCATTAGATAATCATAGACTGTTGAAAGACCTATTCCGAAACCTTTTATACTATCTTCTGTATAAGCCCTTTGGAATTGGCTCATAATATTAGGTATTTTCTGTTTAGGAATTCCTATACCTTCATCTTGAATTGAAAATACTAATTTATCTGATTCTTTATATAATTTTATTTCAATCATGGTGCCATATCGATCTGTATATTTGATTGCATTATTTATTAGATTTCCAATAATTGTGATAATAGCTGAGTTATCTGCCCAGATTCTATAATCACTATGTTCATCCATATCTAAAGTAATCCCGATTCCTTTCGTTGCAAATTGGTATTGATTGTTGTGAATCGCGCCCTCTAATACGGCTCGGAAGTCTACTATAGTTAATTTAAATAACCCCTCTTGAAGATTGTATCGTGCGACATTCAATAGGCTATCTAGGTGCTCTTCAATAAGTTTCGTTGCATATACTGACTGTTTTCCTAAATCTATAAGCTCTGCTAGAAGGTCTCTGATTACCTCTATTTGATGATCTGGTTCAAGGTGTGAGACCTCTTCTAAGAAATTTCCCACACCGACCACCCCAGTTAGAAGATTTCTTATCTCATGTTGGAGTTGAAGATTTACTTTTTGGACAGTTTCAGACTTTGTAGCCTCTGAAACTTTGGCCGCTGCCAGATTTAACATCTGGTTACGACCAGAAAATATTAACATCCATAGCAGCAATGTAGCTGAGTTAGATGTTAATATTGTCAATACTATTTGTGTAGTATTTAATAAAACTTGTTGATTTTGGAATACTAAGTAGATAGTTGATCCTATATGCATAATTGCCATAAATATTGTGAAAAATAATAAGTTTCTTTTGGAATCGAGGAAATATATCCCAATACAATAAATAATATCGAATAAAATAATTAAACCTAATTGACCCCATCCAACGAAGAATATACCAGTTATTGCTCCCCATAACATAGAGAGAATAAAAAATACTAGAGATTTATTTAAGGCGCTTATATTGATGAATCTGTAGGATGCATAGCCTGTTGCTAGGCATGGTAGTGACCAAATTCCAAACTCAAATAGAGAATTGTCTTTAAGTAAGTATGCCAATAGAAAATATATTATGCTATAAGGTATTGCTTGGAGCATAAAGAAATTTATATATTTCTTAAGTTGGGATACTTGAATTGTTGCTTCATCCATGGTTTGCTCTCCTATACTCGATATTGAATGCTGGGCGTAAAACCACTCCCACGTTCGTTTTACAACGACTGCTGCTTACTACCTCAATTTCGTTATAGAAAACCGATAATGCTACTTCTATATGCCGCATTGCGATAGCTTGTCCTATACAGACTCGTGCCCCTCGTGAGAATGGTATAAAACTTGATGGATCGATATGTTCGCTCCATCGGCTGGGTCGAAATTTTTGTGGTTCTTCCCAGTCATGCCGATGAATGAGGTATGGGCTTATCAGGATGATGTCATTCTTTCTGAAGGTATGTTGCCCAATATGAATTGAAGTCAAGGGCGAGCGGTAATAAATCCAGGCTGGTGGATATAGCCGCAGACCTTCTTTAATAGTATTTTTTATAATTGAGGAGTTCCCTCCACTTAAAATTACTGGGGCCTCTAGCCGGATGAGTTCTTTTACATGCTTATATTTTTCAAGAAGCATAACTATCCAGCTAAATGAGCTAGATGTAGTTTCATGTCCAGCCATGATCGAAGTTATCACCTCGCTTATAATTTCATCTTCACTAAATCCAGCTGATTTCATCGCTCCAATAATGCCAATATCAAACTGGTTCGATACGATCATTGGTTGTATTAATAATTTCCACTCATTAACAAGATCTTGCAATTTTGATTGCAATCCCCAACTAAATCCTGTTACTCCGGCCAATATAGCCTTTGTGGCCAAACTCAATGTTTTCTTTGCCAATGGCTCGAAACCATGGGGCAAATGAGACTCAAACAATGTTTCTCCAATTAACTTCATAAATAACTCATCTGACCATGTGGGGAAGATCAGTGTGCCGGTGGATGGTATTTCTTGAATATGGTGTTGTACTATTGCTTGGAGTGATTGATTGTTTTGTGTTTTTTGGAAAAATGGCTTCAAAACCATTCTATGCTGGGAATGGGAGGTCCCATGAAGAAGTAGTAACCCTTTTCCTATTAGGATTTCTAAGAGTCGAAGATTAACTCCCTTTCTTAGAGATCCAGCTTGATCTAATCGTAAGATCTCCAAGGCAATGTTTCCTTTATATACAAGATGGATCTTATTCCCTACTGTATATACGCCTTCGCCGTTTTTCGTTATGTATTGCAATAGTCTTAGTATTATGCTCATAATATTTAGCACCTCAGGATACAATTGAGATATTGAGATTGGATAAAAAAAGGTTATTTTGGAATTATATCAAGATAATTGTACAAGAATGTACAATTATTTGTATGATTCCAAATGTTGAATTATCATCTACCCTATAATTCAATATAAAGGATTTTTATGAATTACAATGAACTAGCCTTCTCAATATTGGGTGATAGCTTCGACAGTGAATTCTCAGTAATATTCATTGATACCATTACTTGGTTATTCGAATACGATGATTTAGTAGATAATGGTTATGTTATTGACATCAATGAAACTATATCTATGGTAAATGAATTTATTTTGAATAATAATGACAATAAAGGGAATTATAAAAATATAGACAAGAATTTATTGATTATTCTAAATAAGATTAATAATAGATTCTGTGATTCAAGATTGATTTTTGACAATTTATTAGCCTATCTGTATTCAGTTATTCAAGAGAGAGAATTTATAAATAAAAATGAATATGATTTATGTAGATTTTTTACTATAAAAAAATACAACTCAGGATTCAATATTGTGTTATTTATGATTCTGAATGAGAAAAAAATTTATAATGAGAAAAATTATTTGATATTAGATTTTTATTGTACTTATATATCGCTGTTGAATGATATTTTCTCATATAATAAAGAAAAATTGGTAGAACACAATCCTTTTAATTTTCTTTCATTGTTAATTATTTATTATGACCTTTCTTATAATCAAGCATTGGAATTTTCTGAAAATATTATTAAATATTGTATTGATAATATTCGAGCCTATCGTTCAGTACCAGTTTTAGAAAATATCTGTTCTTATGCAGACAGGATCGTTGACGGCTATAGACTATGGGCTATGAATAACCGCTATTCCCAACAATGATATAATAGTTGTAAATGGTTGTATAGTCAAATTGGGCTATTGAGTGAGGGGTCTAAGGGGGGGGATGATTAAACCAATGTTCTCTGCTGGATAATAAACTACTATCCAGCAGAGAAGATACCTTCTCAAATTTTGGGCCTTGATTGTAGATATGTGTTTATTGCCTCAGCATTGGTTACCATAATACCGCCTCTTCGCTCAACATTTTTTCGTATATGAGGATCATTAATAAGTCCTTCATTATGAGCATCTTGAGTTGAGAGGAAGATCACCTTTAATCTTCCTCGTGTGATAGCATTCCGCAAAGCACCTACACTTATGCCGAATTTTTGGCTGGCTACTACTAAGGTTAGAAAAGGCCGTTTGATATCGTCGTTTTGGTCCACTGTTTGTGAGCGACGGGCTAGCTGCTCTGCAAGATCTTGAATATCGTTTTGTTCGATTATCAATAGAAAACCTTGCTTTTTAGCAATACCTTGAGCCTGTGGGCTCAGGCTCAACCAAACATTTGTATCTACGGATGATATAGGTAGCCTTTGTGGTTTAACATACCCCTTCCTTATATACTTATATAACGTTGGCCGACTTATAGCTAGGTATTCACAGGCTTGGGCCATTGTCAATTGCATGAAGGGTCTCCCAGTAGCCTGGAATGATAGGGCGAATCTTGGCCGTTAATATATCATTATAAATGATGAGAAGAATCTAATTTCCTCGGCTTAATTCTGATTCTAGCCACCTAATAAATTCGAATGACGTCGAACCATTACTTGAGATATTATCGGCTTGTGAATCGTCAAAGATGGAATTAATATCTAGAGATTGGATCGCCTCATCAATACTCTTATCTGTTATTGATCCGGCTAAGACAGCCAGTTGCATTTGATCGTTCTTGTTGATCTTAGCTCTATGATTAATATTAATCATAGAGCTAAGATCAACAAGTCGTAAGGTTAAATTGATAGTATCGAATTCTAAGCCAAATAAACTATCAGACAAGTCCAATATATACTTATCCTTTTTTATGAGGTGATGGTCTGCTAGTAGATCGCTGGCTTCATGAAACCAATGAAAGTCTGAAATTTCCCAAGAATACTTTCCATTCGTAGCTAATAGCTGATTTTCCTTCCAATAGCAAATTATTGTACCTTCGAATTCTGATCTATGTTGTTCAAGTAATAATGGTATAGGTAACCAGGGCGGGATTGTTAAATGCAAGGATGTGATAATCATTCGAAACCTCAATAGAATTAATGATTCAAATTACAAACACGAAGGTTATTCATTAACTAGGATGAATAACCTTCGTGTTTGAATTCTAGAAAGGCAAGTCTTCTTCATCAGTGATGATTGGCTTGCGGGAAGCGGGTCGAGTTTGCGTTGCAGCTGGCGCAGCGCTACGTGGAGATTTGGCTGGGCTGCTCGCGCCATTACCATTGCCGCTGCCGTTGGTGCGTGATGGTTGTGGGCGTACTGCTTGGCGGGCCACCGGAGCCGGCTCAGGAGCACTAGCCCATTCTTCTTCGGAGTCTTCGGCGTTATAGGCATCACCCTCGCGGCGGCCATCGAGAATAATCATATCGTTGGCAACAATTTCGGTTTTATAGCGCGTCTGGCCACTTTGTTCCTCCACCCACGAGCGAGTTTGTGAACGGCCTTCAATATAAATACGGGTTCCCTTATTCAAATATTGGTTACAAATCTCGGCCAGCTTATTCCAAGCCACAATTGAAAACCATTCAGTGTCTTCGCGTTGTTCGCCCTCGGCGGTTTTCCATGTGCGGTTTGAAGCGACCCGAAAGGTGGTGACAGCAGTGCCTTGGGGCGTAAAACGCATTTCAGGGTCTGCGCCCAAGCGTCCCGTCAATTGAACTTTGTTTAAATCCTTGGCCATATGTAACTCCTCTTGATATAGTATTTAGAATAATTTATTTCGGCTCTCTTGTTGGTAATCAATGTGTATACACATTGCTGCATGAGATCACTTTATGAGCTCCGCTTAATTCTATCTCTCAGACTGTCAATTACTGTTACATTCCTCTGTGGTGGCTGAGGAATATCGTTTTCTTTTAATCCTAATGCTGCAAAAAAGCTAGTTTCTGTTGGACATGAAATCAATTTCTGCCCCTCCCATAAATAACCATTGTGATGACTATAAATAGCCGGTAAGAGGCCATTTAAATTAACAGAGGTAACGATATATCGTGAGAAATCAGCATTCCCTGTGCGTATCGCACAGATGTTACCGAAGTTGTGTTCATCGGCAAGAAAAATGTCGATCGGTATTTGTACGGATTGAACGATTAATCGTTTGTAGCGCTCACCATTTCTGGGTACTTGCTTGTCCCAAGCAAGAGCACCTCTTCGAACTAAATCATCAATTTGAAGACCAAGAACTGTACCGGAAGACCATTGGGCTTCGCCAAACAAATCTCGCTGAAGAAATTTTGGTCGTGCGACGATTTCGATGTCATTGATTAGGCGGTTCTTGCGTCTAATACTGCCTGCAATGATGATATCGTCACAGGTCGATGTGAGATAGTCGAGGATCAGGCTTGCCTTTTTTTCCGCCTGATCAAGTGGTATAGGCATGTTTTACCTCTTCTCAATAGGGTGGCGGCGAACTGGCAGCACTCGCGAGCGGTTATCTTGCTGTTGCTTCTGCCGACAACGCCAGAGTCCCATAACCAAGGCTCGACGGGCATCGGCGATGGAAACCTGACCATGACTGATTGTATCTTCCCCCGATTCGACCGCTGTTTTAATTAATACTGCTAATGCGATCAGTTGATCGCGGGTGATGTATGATCGTTCCATGAGTGCCCTCCATGCGGCGTGAAGCAGCTTCGGATTTAGGCGAGCTACTTCAGTATGTCAAGGAGCTTTGTGCAATTGCGATGATGTTTCCGCCAGAACCATTCTTCTCATGCTGGACAGAAATTGGGTAAAGGATTGCGTCATCGTAGCTCATTGATGGTAAGATGGGGGCTGTCTCGACCTGTGAGACAGGACAGCCCCGGCTGATCCGGCGACACGCTCCGGTGGAACGGAGCGTGCCGTATTTAATTTTGACGGCGATTATTAAATTTCTTCATCTGCTCTGCATAGCGTACACGCTCCAAATCTCGTTGGTGAACTAATAGGTAGTCATTCGTCTCCAATATGATGCCGAGCATATCATCAACGGGAAGGCGAATAGATACGCTTGTTGACGGCTTGCCGTCAGGTTGAATACCACCAGTAGCAGTTTTTTTCCCAGGACCGATGTTGATGCTTAGGCGAAACGGGAAACGGTCAAACTTACCTGCTTGGCCAGGATCGAATTCGATCTTAAAAACTCTTGACTCGATTTGCCCATCGCGTTCTGAACCCCCGAAAATCTCCTTGAACCAGCCGATTTTTACGCGATTACTCAAAATGTCATGCACGATGATTTTGGCCTTGGTCACGGGGAGATAACACATGGCTCGGTCAATGTGGACACGCCGTTGTGGGTCGTAGTTGACAATTTCAATTTGCAGGCGCTCGATCTCAATTGCCTCAAAAATATTCAAGAACTGCTTTTTTGTCGCGTACTCGACGATTGCATATGGGAGTTCATGTTCATTTTGAGTATTCTGAGTCATAGGATCTCCTCTTTTCTGCTTCAAAGAAATCGTCGGATTAATTTAATTATATCTTCTTGTTGTATATCTTGTCAACCATATCTTTGAATGATATTACCCTTATGGATTACCGATTTCTTATCATTGATGGCTATTCATCGTCAAAGTCTGTGAGGCGGGTATCAGCATGTGGAGTATTCGATACTAGCTGCTCGGTGATGTTGGTATCACCTATCAATGCTTGGCGGCACGCCATCTGAAGCTGTGCTAGCTTGTCAATGAGTTGTGACTGCTGCATCCCTAGACGCTCGCTGAATGCCTCAACGCGCAGCTTCATCCCTTCATACTCTTCTAGCCTCGCCTCTAGGGTTTCGGGCTTGCTGTCGCGCTCCAACGTGCGATTGAGATCAGCCTGAAACTGGCGAATCTCATCCATTAGGCCAGCAAACGCAGCCCGACTCATCTCTTTCTTCGCCGGCACGGAGTCGATGACTGGCATGGCGATCATGAAGGTCTTCTCCTGATTTGGGTCGAGGAGATTGAGCACTTCGCGGATATCCTGAAGCTCCTGTTTGCGTGCTACGGGTACGAAGTAGTAGCCACCCCCAGACCGCAGCGAGATGGCCTCACATCGCCCCAACATCTTGCGGAGGATGCGTGAGACATCATCCGCAGGCAGCAGGTTCCGCTCCTCTGACCAGAGTGGTCCTATCTCTTTGGTCATCTGGTCAGCCTCGGCGGCAGCGGCCTGCTGCACGTCGGCAGGCAGCCCCTCAGCATCGGTCATGACAGTCAGCTCCCTAGTGCCTTTATGCAGCAGAATTCTTGCGAGGGTACCATAGCCAAGGCCCAAAGTGGTGAAGTCGATTTCTTCTTCCACTAGAGCAAAGACGTGATACAAGGTTTTGCGGGAGGCTTTAGCCTTGCGAAGTAAAGACTTTTTCGCCTTGCCGATAGCTTCCTCGGAAGCATCTGCTTCATTGGCATCATTCAATGATGCCATCTCGCCTCGACTAGCACGCTGCTTGGCCCAACGCACAATTGCGCGTCGTAATGCTACTTGGTCGGTCGGTCGTTCTGGACGATATTGTGACAATCCTAACCTCTCAAGAATCTCCAACACCTCATCGTAGTCGGCCTTGATGCGCGAAAGCCGCCAGGATACTGTAAATCCTAATAGTGGCAACCCTGCCGCCGATTTCTCTAATTCCTCAATTGTGATTGCTGGTGGTGTAGCCATCTCAGTCCCCTAATTTACCAAAAACAGGGTATTTCATTAACCTACTAATATTTTATATACTGTTGTATATCTTGTCAACCATCAAAATAATGAAATTATATATTGTTTATTAATAAAAACCGCATCGCTTATCAATTATAATTAAGCGACACGGTTTTATGCGATTCATTAAGCTAGACACTGAAGACGGTTTTCAGCAAATTACCGTCGTCCCCTTGGGCTTCAAGAAATAGTACTTCATTACTAATCTGCTTAAGCATCTCTGCGCCTTGACGAGTGCCGATAAGGATACTGTAACAGCGCATGTCACGCTCCTGTCGGCGGCGCGTCCAATCGATATACATGCTCTCCGAGATGTTGGTGATTCCGTCGGAAATGCAGATCACATCGGCATTGTTGAAGGCTGCCTCGTCAATGATCTTCAACACCTCGCGCATGGCCGATTCAAGGTCAGTACCGCCCCCGAAGAACAGCTCGATGCATGCGATCATCTCCGCATGGTTGGACTGGCTCTTGATGAACCGGAAGGCTTTGATCTGGTGCATGCCTGCGAAGTGCAGTACCACTAAATCCCGCTGCTGATGTCGGGCAACGGCCATCATACCCAGCATGGCACCCTTGGCCCAGACCTCAGCCGTCATCCCTCGGAAGCTTGATCTCATCGAACTGCTGTCATCGAGCATCACGATAATGGGTCCGCGCCCAACATTATCGTTTCCCTTGAGCTTATACTGGAATAGCTGGCCCTCAAGAAAACGGCGGTCAAACTCCATACTCAGCAGGGGATCATCGGCCAGCGCCAGCTCTGCTGGTAGGACGCGAGAGAGGTCATTGCCCATCTCGATGCCAGTCAGATGCGTCCATGAGTGATCAACTTTGCTTTTCTGCGTAGCGAGCGCGATGCGCTGGAAGCGCCCGGCGACCTCCATCACACGGCGCAATTGTGTATCCTGGCCGAGTCTGCGTGCCAGCTCGACCTTCTGTGCCATGCTTCCTCCTGGCATGGTTCCACAGCCGCCTAGTCCAAAGCCTTTGTCTTCGCTTCCGCCATTTAGCGCATCCATCGCGTTTTGCAGGTTTTCAACCTCCTGCTGCGCTTCGTCCATTGCGCTCCGAGCTGCCATTCGCACGCCGTCGGCATGCTCATCCATGCCCTGTTCGACCTTTGGGGCAAGGGTCTCGATATGCTGCTGTTGCTGCTCCGCCTGGCGCTCGGCCTGCTGGGCACGCGACTCGCAGGCGGCGGCATGCTGCGGGTGCTCGGCGGCGATAGCACGCCAGGTATCGGCATCGTCCAAGAGGCGTTCTAGGTCAGCCTCAGCCTGAGCCAGTTCGTTGATGTTCTTGCGGAGTTGCTGACCAAGTGCATCGATCGCCTTGGGGAGCACCGTCAGCGTTGCAATCGCTGCGGAGACGGGATCTCCCTCCGTGGTGACATGCAGCTCGCGCCATGTGCCCGTTTCCATTATTTCGTCCAGCACGCGCTGGTTGGACCGAAAGGCAGCGGAGACGTTCTGGGAAGGTCGGGGCACGGCCTGCTCGAAAGACCAGTACACATCGCGGGCAAGGTTCGGAGCGGTCTCCAGTTCGCCTGTTAGCTCCTCAAGGGTCTCGCGGAACTTCTGGAAGCCGCTGACCGCTGTATTGAATGATTCCTCGTCGAAGGGGTCAAACACAAGCCCCTGCGTCGTGGGCCGAATATCTGTCTGGATGAGGGGGCAATCCACCCCCTCATCCCGATTTGTGTGTGCCATACGCTCTCCTATACCACGTCTTTGATGAGATCTAGATATGCGGCCTCGAAGCGCTGGCGGGCAGTGTTAATCTTGCGGCCCTGCACCTGATCGCTTAGTTGTCCCATCCGATCCCTCGCCTTCTTCATCTTGCCGATGGCCGCAAAGTGGGCTTTAGAACGCTCACCATCGTCGGTTATCTTGGGTTGCTCCTGAAGGAAGTTCTGATAGACGATCAGGGCACTATCAACCACATCAAGGTACTCAGCGACCACCGGGTTGCCGACTCGCCCCACCTGCTTCGCCACAACCTTGATCTCGGTGGCTTGGCCCCAGAAGGTGAAGCGCAGGATATCCAGGTCATCCTGGTTCACAGCCTTTCGGCCCTCCAGCAGCGCGTGAGCACGCAGCAGGCGCAGGCACTTACGCCAACGGCGGTCGCTGGCCGTGATCCCCTCCGCCTCAAGAGCGCCTTTAAGCTTGAGCAGTGCCTTGATGATGCTGGGATCGATGCTGACCTGCTCGACCATGGCTTGCAGGTGCAGGAGCGTTTGCCGATTCATCTGCACTGGGGCGGGAGGATAGGATGCCATCAGCATCATGTCCTCCCATCGGGACGTGAGATAGTCCACGGGCACCCGCAGGAGGAAACGATCCCAGAGCGCAGATGTCTCGTCACCTTGGGGCAGTTCGTTCGAGGCTCCGAAGAGGCTCATAAGCGGTGCCTGAATCGTCGTGCGCCCATTGTGGTATAGGCGTTCATTGAGCAGAGTCAGAAGCAGATTCAGAGATGCGCCGCTGGCCTTGAAGCATTCGTCGAGGAACGCAACTTCGACTTCGGCCATACGCCCGTTGGTGAATCGACGGTACTCGCCTTTGGTCTTGTAGGCTTCTAGATCGACAGGCCCGAATAATTCATCGGGAGTCAAGAAGCTCGTTGCAAGATACTCGAAGAATGATAGGCCCGTACCGGTCTGCGCGTCCGTGAAGCAGTTAGTGAGCACACGAGTCATCTCGCTCTTGGCCGTACCTGGAGGACCGAGCAGAACTACATGCTCGCGGGCAAGTATGGCCACGATTATCGTGCGGATCGCGTCTTGACGTTCAAAAAATAGAGTGTTGATATATTTTTCAATATCTTGTATAAGGAGGATTGCATCACGGGTCAAGTTTTTCTCTAGGTTTTGGTTCATAATAGTCTCCTTGTGTTAATGTGGATAAAAAGGCTATCTATGATTGACATGATATACAACAAGCAGTATACTGCTTGTTGTATATCATGTCAATCATGAACTTGTCTAATCATAAGGAGACAGAGATGGAAGGAAAACGATGGACTAACCAGCAACGCGCATGCATTGTTTTAGGAGTTCTGCACTATATCCACAATTTGAAAACGATGGATGACGCGACCTATTTAGCCACTTACAATGCGTGGATGGAACATAAATGGGAAGACCCAGCTTGGTCTGAAGGCTTCTCGCATCGTATTCCCGGTGTGACTGGGCCAGCATTTCAGTCGGTCTGCCAGAAGATTGCGTGTCTGTCATTTCATCCCGGCGGCGTTCACATCTTCGGAACTTGGTTCATGGCCAAGCGTGAACTGGAATGGTGCGCGTGGCACATCTGGGATCGGTTGGAACAGCAAGCTTGGTCGATTATCCGTGAGTTATATGAGCAAGCCCAAATTGAGATGGCTAAACCAGCAGTAATTAGCAAGAAAAAAAAAGGATCAAAAAAGCAAGAGGCAACTAGCAATGACTAAGAAGAAAAAAATTGAAGTATTTATTTCTCCTAAAGTAGCGGCCAATAAAATCAAGAAGCTGTTGGAGTTGAATACGGATATTGGCCGACGGTTGTCCGAAGTTTTTGATGACTGGCTAGCCCTGTCGGTCGCTGCATTGCGAATGAAGCCACATCATCTTTTGTCACTGCGTATGCATGGGCAGATAGCAGATGACCCGCAGGATATTGCTGAGCTATGGGCACTCATGCGTTCGATCTATGGGCACGGTTCAAACGGGTATGGAGTCTACTTCGATCGATTCAAGACGGCGCTAGACATTCTTCAGCACACGTCGCAGATTGACTGGCGCGACACCTTGGGCGAACTATACATGGATGTTGGCAGTCCGAATGCGGGTGCGGGCCAGTTTTTTACGCCGTTTGACTTGGCAAAGATGATGGCAATGATAAGTTGCAATGGCATGATTGACGTGGTGTATACCCGACTGAGGGAGGCGATCGCTGAGACGGAAGGCGCTGCTGCTTTCATCATGAAGCACGATCTGCTGGCGACCATTGCAGGCGAGAGCTTATGGGTGTGGGAATGCCTGCTGCCGATGATCTGGCCACAGTTCAAACCAGTCACTATTTATGACCCCGCTTTGGGGAGTGGGGTAAATTTGATTGCCGCAGCATCAACATTGCCTCGCTGGATTGTAGAGTATGGCCTTGTGCAGTTCTATGGTCAAGATATAGATGCGACCTGTGTCCAAATGGCGCAAATTAATTTGATGCTCTACGGCATGAACGGCTACGGCCTGAGGTGCAAGCTTGCTGCCGGAGATGATATTTGTCCGCCGTCGTCAGAGGTTGATTGGTCAGCGCTCTTTGGCCATGCCGAGAAGTCTGTATCCACCGACGGTGTAAAGGATATAGAGGCCGAGGATGATATGCTCGCAGGTTTATTAGGTCATCTTCAACGTATGTTCGATTCTGAGCCAAATTTAGTAGAAGCCTAGCAGTTGATGTTTGATTTGCTGTGGCGTAGAGCCGCATATTTTTAGGGAGATGTTATGGCCAAACAGAAAGATCGAGGGGTGCTAATCAACCAACTTGATCAGCCCCAATTCAAGTCCTGCGCTTCATGCGAACACTGGTGGCCGCAGCGCAGTTCTAATATGGTCGCTGTTAGCCATGTGACCTGTCGCAAACTGCGAGTGAGCCTTCTGCCCAGTATTCCCAAGCCAGCGCAATTAGTAGAAGCTCTTTCATTGCGCTGCTGCGTTGTATATCAGCACAATCCATTTGTAGGCCCCTCACCGGGCCAGTCCGATGATGATTCATATTTGATAAGTTGACATAGTATTATTGAGGTAAAGCCATGCCACATCTATACTCTCGCTTCAGTATTGTTCTACTCTTGTTGATCGTTTTCTGTGCTTCTTTTCCTACTATTGCAGAACAAAAGATGTTGTCGGCTGTTACTCCTGAACTGCTGCTAGAGGAGCGTGGCAGTGCGGTGCATCTTCGCTGGTCGCCGACGGATGCTGACATCCCGAAGCTCGTGGCTGTCCGTCGGGTTGTTCCGGTCGTCCAAGCCATCCAGATTAAATTTTTGGCGACAGCTCCAGTGGCTGAACTACCAAAAAAGCTCGATTCTGGTAATTGGGCATCCGTCCCAGTTCTACTGTTGCGCGACGGTCGGTATCGGGGTGAGACGATCGAGGTCTATGAAATCTATCCCCAACTTGAGCAGGCTGGCCAGCACCGTCGCGTGCAGAGCATTGAGGCGATGCTAAACGGAGTGGCACTCCTTGATGCTGAGGCGCTTGCTACTTCAGCACCAATAGTACCATTTGGCGAGGCTGTGCCTCCATCAAATCCACTTGCCTTTGGACAGAGCTGGCAGTTGACGATTACTACGGCTGGAATGCAGCGGGTGCTGGGCAGATCACTTGCAGCGGCTGGGTTAGATTTGGAGACTCTCGATCCAAACCACCTACATATCACCATCGAAGGCCAAGAGCTTACGATCGACGTTCGTGGCATTGGCGATGGTCGCCTTGATCCCTCCGATGAGTTGCGCTTCTGGGTGCCTACGGTCGGCGACCGTTGGAATACCACGACAACGGCATGGCTCTCACTTAGTACCGCTCCCCCGCAGCGCATGGTAGCGCGTTTCGCGCTACCATCAAGCGCTCCGCTCCGCTCGACTGGCCTAATCACCCATACATGGTTTCAGCCGGCGTTCTATGACTCGCGCTATGCTGGGCTGCGCGGAGAGCGTTGGTATGCTGCGAATTTAGTTACAGGGCCAGGTCTTGCACCTGCGTGGCACACGCTAACCCTGACCCCTTCAATGCCACTTGCGGCTGGCACAATGACGGCTACGCTCTATGGTGTGGCCACCACAACCGACGCACACCGCCTCACTCTAGAGAGCCTGGCTAGCGCACCTCAGTCCCTCACATGGTCGGGCGGGGGAAATTGGAGCAAAACAGCGTCGTTGCCGACGGGAGTGCAGGTCACAGCTCGGGTTCAACCAGGACAAACTGCTGATGGATTATTGCTCGAAGGAGCCACATTCACCATGCCAGTGACGCTCGACATAATGAATAAGACAGCAACATTTGCTGGCGTGCCGGGGCGCTGGCGTTATCAGCTTCAGAATGTTCCCTCGCTGCGAGTTCTTTACGATGTCTCGGCGACTGAGCCGCAGATCGTTATCATCCCGTCGGGTGATGCTCCAATTTTTGAAGATGGTCCAGAAGTGCGGAGCTATGTGCTGGCAGAGCCTTCGTCATTGCCTCAGCCCATCGTTGGCGCAAGTACGCCAATAACGATTCCCACACAAGGTAATGCTATTATCATCGCCCCACGGGCCTTTCACGCTGCGCTAACACCCCTTGTTTATCATCGTCAAACGCAGGGACTCTCAGTGGTACTGGTGGGAGTTGAAGACCTGTATTCAGCCTGGAGCTGGGGGGATATAGACCCGGAGAGTATTCGGTCGTTTCTGAGGAATGCAGCGGCTACTTGGCCAACGCCACCCACGTCAGTGCTGCTGGTCGGAGATGGATCGCATGATCCGAAGGGGTATCTCAATCTCAATCGATCTACGTTACTGCCGCCCTATTTAGCCGACGTAGACTTGTGGATTCATGAGACCGCCTGCGAGGCGTGTTTCGCACAGCTCGACGGAGCTAGCCCGCTTGATGATCCTCTCCCCGATATGGCAGTCGGGCGGCTGCCAGTCAAGTCTGATACCGAGTTGAGAGCCGTTGTCCAAAAGCTCATCGATTATGAAGGATCTGGTTGGGGAATGTGGAAAAATCAAGCGATTAGCATCGCGGATAACTATCTTTCAGCAGCAGGAATACCCGAGACTGCGATCGATTTCCCCTCATTAGCCTCTGCAAGCGAGACCCACTATCCATTAGGAATGATTATTCAGCGCCTTTATTACGACCCCTATCTACCTACGAGCCATGGCATCCCTTGGAGGGAATCAAATGCGGTGCAGGCTAGTGCCCGAACCAGGAGCTTAATGTCATCAGGTGCTGTTGTTGCCCAATTTAGTGGACATAGCCATTATTACCAGTGGGCAACGACAGTGCCCTCAGCCACACCTTCGTACCTACTAGGTCTGAATGATGTGCGTGATCTCGCCAATGGGTCTAGACAACCGGTGGTGTTGGAGATGACATGTCTGACTAGCGCCTTTCAGCAACCCACACCACGCGGTACGACAATTGACGAGGCACTGGTACTGCGAGAGGGTGGTGGTGCGATCGCTACTTGGGGAAGCAGTGGCTTGGGTGTCGCCCACGGGCACGATCAACTCCACGCCGGATTTGTCGAGCAGCTCGCAGCCACACCAGACACTATGCCACGGCTCAGCGAGTTGACTACCGCTGGCTATCTGCGGCTGTTCACGGAAGGTCAGTGTTGTCAAGATGCATTGAGAACATTCCTCACCCTGGGCGATCCATTATCGCTTATTCAATATCAGCCGAGCAGCAGATATTTGGTCTATTTGCCGTACATTCAGCGGTGATATCCATTAGCAGAAGCAGCGAGTAAAAATGCTTACTCACTGCTTCTGCTAGATATACCTTCTTCTTAAGACTAGCTACTGAGGTTATCCCGTTGTGGCCAGCGAAAGATCATATTTTCTCTATCGATGGTGATAACCGCCGGGGACACTATCGCTGGTATGGCCTGTGGATAAAAATAACCAGTTTGCGAGTGATAATCCATTTCATATCTACCTGCAATCCAGCTCTTATCCTCTTTCGACCACCAATCTATCAATGCTCCTGAATGAATGGCTTTTTCGTCCAAGAAATCGCGGAAGCCCCCCTCGTCCAAACCCTTTACGATGTATCCTCGATTACTATCGGCTTGACTGTTATTAATGCTCATTAATCCTCCAAGAAAAAGTATTAAAACTTATAAGAACGTGTTTCATATACTACGGATTAGCGTAACTATGGCAAGAGAAGCTCCACATCTGTTATTCGATCCCCTATTGGTATAAGGTTACAACGGATTGCCATTGTGTCATGAAGTTTCTCTTGAAGTAGAGAAGCATATGTTGCTAGGAGCTGTGTTTTATAGATTTCTCCTATCCCTGCCTGTTGAGAATATCGTATTAAAGGCTTATAGAAGGCCCACCTAGTAAGCGGATTATGGATGGATTTAGCACTGAGATCAGTTTCAGATGTCCACACTAAAGCATTAGGCTCAGGAAATGGGCCATGTTCAAGGTGTTGATACCAATGTCCCCTGCCACATACGTTTAGGTATGATTGGAATGATGAATGGAACCTGCGATCATAGATCACATACTGCCGCTGCGGTTCGCCTGGTGTCTCAATCATCATTGCACCGTCGGGACGCATCTGGAGATGTTTGAATCGTAAATCGAAAGCGCTATCCCGTAATCCAGTTAGAAGAAAGAGCATAAGTAATGTTGTTGTTCGTGGCAAAACAATGGGGGATCGTGGCCAACTTTTCTGGTCTGATGTTTGTTGGCTCTCCCGCTCTAGCTCAGCAAAAAGTTGTTTAAGTTGGGATACAGAGAGTGATTTCTTATAGAGCTCTTTTAAATCCGTTGCTTCTGCTAGGGAAATAACTTGGGATATCCTCCCGAAGGTTCTATTGGGCCAACGAGAATAAGCCACGGCCAGCCGACGAAGGACTTGGGATGGAGTAATAGGTAAAACATCATCGCGTTGCGTAAACCCTGCTGCTTCGGTATTAATAAGAAAATTGATCTGTTCAGCGATTAACTCCCAAGCCCTCAAATCCTGGTCATTCACGGCAACTGTGCTGTTACTTACATCGGAGCTTCTTGGTTGATGATCAACATCAGCAATTATGCTCCATAGTAGTTGTACTACCTCTGAGAGAGACTGTTTACTTGATGTGGCTATCAGCGAAACTAAAGTGGATTTATTGCCCTCTTGGAAAGCATCTTGGCCATCACTTTGAACGATACACAACTTGGCAGCAATATCGCGCAAGGACTGACTTTCTGATACGGTCATGGTAATTCGATGTGCCACAACTATTGTTCCTTCCGTGAAATACGGGCGGCTATTCTGCCGCTAAATCGATCCTTTTTGATACCCACAGCCTGTACATACACACGAGTTGTAGCGACATTCTTGTGGTTCAACTCTCTCTGTACCTGATACAAATCGCCATCAGTCATCTCGTGGACGAGACGTGCAAAAGTATGTCTTGTCATATGGATATGAAAGTGCTCAATACCGCATATATGGGCGACCTTTTTCATAGCATAGTCAAATGCCCGCGCTGTGAGGGCTTGTGGATTGATGCATGTTTTCCCTTTTGCTGATGAGACCCATAGGGGGCTGTTCGACTTCATGCCCTGACGGCGATTACTAGCTTCAAGATAGTCTGATAATGCGTTAATAGTGGTCGGTTCTGCGAGTTGCTGTGTCAATTTTTCACCACCCTTGAGAGTGGTGCGGAATGATATAGTCTCTGCATCATGCCATGTAATGTCATCCCAACGAAGGCTGATTACCTCCTCTCTTCGAAGACCAGTGTATATGAGCCAGAGAAAGATCGCGTAATCTCTTTTGGCAGCGATAGCCTTTGGATGACTAGCCTCTATTTGCATGTAGTTTATGATAGAACGAAGTTGACGATCATCCAAAGCCTTGCTTTGACTATTCGAATAAGGCTTTGGTGCTGGCGGACGGACCGAAGTAACAGGATTTTGGGTAACTACTTGGCCCATACGAGAGTCTTTCATCATCCATTTGTAAAATGCCGAGAGCCGGCTTAATCGAGTATATATAGTTGCTGGCGATAGTTTAGCGCCTTCCATAATCTCTATCCAACCACCTACATGGCCAGCTGATACTCGTTGTGGTTCTTTTGGGCTTATATCATGATTTTCGGCTAGCCAAATAAAGAACGCGCAGACAGCGTGCTCGGCCATGAGTCGATTTGGCAATGAGCGATATTGTGCTTTTACCCAAGATGTAATGATGGGCTGAAGAACTAGCATCGCAGCGCTATGGTTTTGTCCTTGTATTGGAGTGCTCAACTCATATGTAGTTAATATGGATAGATTCGGATCGGATTGTTGGGTCATATATGCACCCTCAAATTATAGATGTGGTAGATACGGATGATTTCTTTAAATGATCTGATGAGAGATCACACTATAAGGGCTAGAACCAACATTCGTGCGATATGCAAACTAAACATAACGGAGCAATTTCATGTCTGATAACGCTATTTATCAGACATGAATGGCCTATTTGAGCGCTCATGATGTCTGATAACCCTGCATATAAGCACGCTCTTTGATGTCTGATACGCATCAGCATATGGTGAAAATAGTCCATTAGAATGCACCAAATCCGATACTTTGCCGCTCGCAGCATCAACGTTGGGGTTACCCCTATAATTAAACATTTCAATGTTAGTGCAGTCTCTCATCTAATCTAAATTGAAATGAGATAATTATTAGATTTACTGTTTTAAATCGTCCTTCTTATCCCGTTCCTTCTGATCGATGAGGGCTTCTGCATAGCCCAAAAATCTATAGAACTTTTCAGGATTGGGTAAGATTGCATATACAACGTCAATAAGCTCATTTACAAGTGGATTTTTATCGGATTCCATGTGAATGTGACGATGGGCAGTAGCAGCAGAAATATTTAGGGCATCTAGCACTGCATGATAAGACCCAATATCAACACTCTGAATGCGAGATTCATCCTCCAAGCAAAATATGGTTTCTGTCGCTATTTTGGCTTTGCGTGCCAAATCGCTGTGACTCAACCCTTTCAATTCGCGTTGAACTTTTATGAGTGTAGAGAGTTGTACAAAGCTCATGGCTTAGTCCTTTCATTAATCTGTTGCACCTCTTGGTGTCGTTGAGTGATAGCCTCAAGAGCTTTCTCATATGTGAATGCCAGTTCTTCCAAGCCCATTCCGATATGAAATCTATCTCGTTTTCGAATTTCGATGATCATTTCTTGGATCAACTTCTCAATAGCGATCATGTACTTAATGTCTTCGCTACGACGAATAGGGCGATCGTTATGATCAAGGAGTTCAATGAGCCGACCATAAAGATGTTGATTAATCCAACTCGGCAAACCATAGGCATAATCGGAAGGCATGTGAGCGGCATATTTGATTGCTTCTAGTTCCTCACTAGCATATCCAATCCATTGCAGGATGCTGTGCAAAGGTACCTCATCCCCAGAAGCACTGATGATTATATTAGTTTTTGAACAAGTCCATGGCATTGGATATTGCTGCCAAATCTCCGTGTCTTCAGTATCCGTGCTCATAGTTATCTCCTTATTATTTGTTTAATAGTGGATTGTCTTTGAGTATCGATTCAAGCAGAGTTGCTTTGCATCTGGTTAGTCTTACGCTCTGCTGCGACCCTTTTTTTAGATTCAGCCTCGACTTTTAGCTGCATCAGCGATTCGTAGCGATCACGAATTGATTGTGGATCACTATAATTGATAGTGAAACCGATTGTGTCGGCCACGATGTGTCGCACGTCGGCGAGCAGACGTGCCTCGGCTAGTGTAGGCAGCACCGTTGGCCAGCCGTTGGTATAAAACAAATGACGGGGTATACGAGCTTCTGCCTCTTGACGAATTTTTGCACGAATCTTGGCATCGGCAGCATCTTGACGAAGCTTGTTCGAAAGAAGGTGTGGAGCTGCGTCTGCCAGCCAACGGTTTGATTGGAAGCTGAAGGTCGAGACTGCTTCCAGCCCTACTAGTGCACAGTAGACATTATGGTTTTCGGCACATGTTGTGGCGGCTACTAGATCTTTGAAGGCAGCCAAAACGCAGAATGTGCAACTCACCCTGCTTACACCATAGCGATCATAAGCCTCGTGCATTGGAAAGCCTACAATGTGATGATAGGAAATCACCTCATCGCGAGTCCATTCGAGAATCGGGTGCCAGTCATGACCACTTGTCCTGTGCTTTTTACTACTGAGACGCGATTGTGACTTAGTGGCTGGCGCTTTTGCTCGATTGGTGCTTTCCTCGCGGCGCAGTCCAATGACTGAGATGATCTCCTCTCCAGGGTACCTCTTAACTAACTCGCGAGCGATTATCGCCGATTTCAACTCCGATGTGCAGAATCGCATGGCGGCAGTTGACCACGGGAGGATCAGTTGTATGCACTCCAAGTTCATGTAACGACGAAGATTGTTCTCCCATCTGGTCTCCCACCGCTCGACCATACCGCCGGCATCACGCTTTACCACGACCAGTTCACGCCCTAGGAAAGAAGCGAGTCGTTGACAATGCGGCAGCGAGGCTTTCCACTCAATTTGGCCAAGGTCGCTGTGGATGAGTACACGTGGCCCGCTATGACCGAGCTGGTCGAGAAGCCGGTCTGTGGCGATTGCCGCAACATCAGAGTCTTTTCCACCACTGATACCGATGGCAACCGGGGAGTTGGAAATGATCAAACGATGGATATTTTCAGGTAGTAGGAGGTCATACATTAGTCATCCTCCTCGGTAAATACAGACTCAAGGTTATTGATAACGAAGTATTGGAGCACATTGCCCAATGAAAGAAGGTGTATCTCGCTTGACTCAATGAGTAGCGTCGGTGAATGCAAGCAGCCTACAATCTTAGTTTTAAGTGCTTCCTCATCACCATCCCAAAATGTGAAACGTAACTCGTCAGGATTTGCCCCTACAACAGCAATAAGTATTGTTGTAGCCTCAGATCCTGTGTGAGATTTTACGCTTAGTTCAACGAGCATAATGAATCCGCCAAGAAGAACTAGACTCCCTATCCCTTCAATAGCATTAGACCAGTTTAATGAGAAAAACCCTTTTGAAAGCATCCCTTTAATATTGATTGTGCCAGCGTCAAGATGGGCGCTGCACACAGTATCGGTTCGCAATATGGCAGCTATTTGGTGCACTGCGTGCCGAAGTGTTTTTTTGAACTGTTCCTCTAACTCCATCACATTAACTCCTTATTTTTGAATATGTATATATACTTTATTATTAGTTGTATATCTTGTCAACTATGATAAAAGGTGATAATATTAAAATGAATCATATAATAAAAACACAATAATTTTATTATAATTATTGTGTTTTATACAATATTTTATTATCCATAATAGAGCTAATTTGGTTTGATTTTTATTGGAGGCTAGTATGACTATTTTGTATCTTGTGCGTCATGGTGAAAGTCTTGCAAACGCAGGACATCGGACGAGTGACCCTGCACAAATCGCTTTAACCGAGCGAGGCCATCGTCAAGCAGAGAATATAGTTTCCCTTCTTCTCGCAACGGAACCAACGCTCATAGTAACATCTAGCTACCGCCGAACGAAAGAAACTGCACTGCCATTACTCAACCAGATTCCTCATGTTTTTCATGAAGAGTGGCCTGTCCATGAGTTTACGTATCTCTCACCCAATCGTTGTGAAAACATGACATCCGAGGAGCGTAGCCCACTAGTACAGCAATACTGGGATCGATGTGATCCCTTCTACGTTGATGGCCAAGGTGCAGAGTCATGGGCAAATCTTGTCCAGCGGACGATAAACATTCGCCAGCGCTTGGAGCAATATAGTGAAAAAGAAAAAATTATTATTTTTGCCCACGGACAGTTCATTCAAATGTTTCTTACTCTTCCCATAGGTATGCCTAGTATTACCTCTGATTCTATGCGCCAATGGCGTAAATGGATGAAACTCAGACCAATTGAAAACACCGAGATTATCGAGCAATGCTATACGGAACATAACAGATGGCAAATACAAAACGTGTCTCTTCCTTTTATGCTCCAATCTGTTTAGACTAACTATAGGCGACGTATAAGACGTGATATACTCGTCGCTTTATGGTAAAAAGGAGTGTAAATGAGCTGTGATCGAAACCGATCGCGATTCTTTCATCATTCTACTATTTCAGGGCCAGGGTCATTGGCGGCACAGGTATTTGGTAGTCCAGCAGCAGCGACGTCTGCACTAGAACAAATTTTCAATGTAAAGAAAAATCGTCCTTTTGATGAAACGACTCATCAAGGCCGTGCCGCTCAGCTTTTGGCTCGACAAAAAACAAAACTACTTTTTAAGCAGATGGAAGAATTGGGATTGAAGCCTCCTGCCCATTCAGAGGACGGGCTACCAAAACTTGATGCTCAACGAGGCTATGCTGAAGTCTTTGACACGCTTCGAGCATTGAATGACCGAAACCTATTGCCGCTCTTGGCAAATGAGGTTCTTCAGGCTCAACAGCAACGACAACAGATAAATGTTAATCTTCCCGTAGCACTTGCAATGGCAGAACGTCTGCGAACATCTACAGGAGAGGTGGATCAACGAGTACTCAACGCGCTGCTGCGGCGTTTACCGGAGATAAATCATCTGCCAGACTTTGCACAACAGGCTCTTGGGATGGATCATTCTCCTGAACTCAAAGCTGTTGGCGGGGGGAATGGGAAAGGGGTATCTGGGGCACCTGTGTATATTTTGAGAGATAGAAGTGGTAATCCAAAGGGCATTTTGAAGGTTTTTCCAAAATCTTCACAGTTAGGTGAGGAACTCTCAGCCTTATCATGGTTGGAGCAAGGTGGATTTCAGTCATTCCAGGCACCAAGAATATTAAATGCAGGCACCAGAATGACTGGAAACGTGCAAGAAGGGGTTCTCGTAACAACATATGCTCCTGGTTTACCGCTCGACGATCTTGTGCAACGGGCTGCTGCTAGAACGGAGGAAGAACAGTCTTTTATGAAGCTTGATCAGGCTGTTCAGGATACTGCTGCGGGCTTAGCCGAACTCCATCGTACTGCAAGTATTAATCGTTCTCCATCGCCAATGTCTCTGAACCGACATTTAAACGCTGTACAAGAAATTGCTGATAAGCTGGCATCAAGTCCAGTAGCTCTGAGTGCGTTGGGAAGTAATGCCGATGAGTTAAGGCAGCGCATTAGTCGTATTACACAGGGCTTTGAGAATAATGTACCTTCTGAAGCAGTCGTAACCCATGGTGACGCTCATCCTGGTAATTTTTTTCATAGTGCCACAGATGGCGTTACATTTATAGATACTCCTACTTTGCATCGTGCTCTCGATGCTGATGGAAACGCTACTGATGTAGCTGCGCGAGACGTGGAGAACTTTAAAGAAAAGCTAGTTATTTTTGGCCGAAATGCGGGGCTGAGCCCAGTAGAAATATCCCACCTCCAACAATCCTTTACCAGCGCATATAGTCAATCGGGCGGATATGAAATTCATCCTGCGGTTAGCCATTTCTTTCAGGCTCGAACAGCTTTAGGGGATGCTATCAAACTCGCTAATGGTGTTACCAATGGTACCGCTTCTTACGATGATCTCGTAATCCAAATGCAGCGAGTAAAGTTGATTCTTGATAGTTAGAACTAGAAAAGGAATATCATATGCATAATACACATCAACTATTAACCGACTCATGGCTACCATTTTTCGGTTCTATTCCCAATCAGAATCAAGTTAAATGGAAGGTTCGTCTTCCTAACAGGGGCGCACTTACGTTGTTGGCTACACCAGCTCAGTGTTTTGTAGGTACATCTCAACAGCTTCTGTCATTCAATATTCAGGGGAAACTCGAATGGTCGAATAATCTATTAGGAGTACGATCGCTTATTTTGCTTCCTGATGAACGACTCTGTAGTCTGGCTGGTAACACGATCAGTATACATAACCAACGTACTGGAGAAATACTAAAAGACTGGGAAGCCATTATTGCAAGCGCGCCTATATTTACTCATATTAAGACCATTGCATACACTGCTGTTGATAGAACTGGACAACGCTACCTCTATCATCGATCACTTGATGGTGAACTTCTTTGGGCAAAACCATTAAGCGGTACAACCCTATTCCCTCCAATCTCTCTTTCATCAGGGCTGCTTATTGCGGATAGCCATCTCTGTCATTACTCCTTTACAGGAGAACCTCAACGAATTGAGTCAACGGCTATATCTGGACTAGCTGGAGATGAAACCATTATTGCTCCGTTACTGCCGGTAAATATAGATCAGGCTCAGGTAATTGTTGACTATCAGGGGGCGCAGGGTGCCAAGCTAGTTTTACACAGTCTTGAGAAAAAAACAGCACTCGCACTTCTATCGCCCGTTGCTAATCGACCACAAATGGTGATTGTTCCTCTTGACTCTGGGCCGGGACTTGCGATGAAAGATATCCCCATACATGAAGGGCCTGATCTCTGGCAACACGGTATCATGCTTCTGAATCTCGATGGAACGACGCTGTGGCGACGAGCAACACAAAGTGAAGTCCGCGTTATTGTCAGTGATGCAACTGGCAAACTTGTACTTGCCAGCAGCCCATTGCCGGAGATATGGGATATGTATAATCCTGTGCAATCCCTAGCTGGAGATTCATATGTTGAATGTATTAGGTCTGATGGTGAACCCCTGTGGCGATGGAATGCACCTGGACCAATTACCAGTACTCTTGCAATCGGCATAGGCTGTCTCTATGTTATTGTTGATGGCAACCTCTATTGCATTGGCGAATCATAGGAATTGCTGCTAAGTAGTATTCCAAAATAACCTCATTTTGGAATACTACTAGGTAATTCTGATACTAATCATTAAACCAGCTAGTCTTGAAAAATTGTAGCAAATAAATGTTGTGGAATCGTTTGTTCATCACAAAGGAGCAGTCTTGTGCCTAGTTATGCCCATAAACGACTTATAAGCGCGATGAATCGGCTCAGCCAGATACCACCGGAGGATGATGATGCGGCATTCGCAGCCTGGCTCGATGGCGCGACCCATTTAGCCTTTCTTGCCGACAATGCCCAGGCTGACGAAATTTTAACACATGCAGTAGGCCCAAATCGTTTTATTCAATCGGTCGTGGTTCCAAATGAGCGTTTAGCATCCCTCGATCATACTGATCTCTTAAGCTGGGACATTCGTTCAAATAGTGGAATAGCATCGTATTGGCAACGAAATTCTGGTGAAGTATATATCAAGCGTGGATTACACGGAGTAGGATCAGCGACGCTAGAGCATGCTATTCCATTGTTGTTTAAAAGACCGTTTGATGGGCATAACAGTATCACATATGAGATAAATCAAGAGTATCTCCATCTGACGGAGACACATTGGCTACCAGAGCAGCGAGCCTATTGTCGGTATAATAAACATGATGATTTAGACCATGTAATTTCGCTCTCAACAAACCACGAGCACGATGAAGACACCATGCTGGTGTCTTTTCAATGGGCACCACTGGAAGAGTATCTGGTGGTTAATAATGCTGCCTTAGTCCGACTATTTGACTTTACCTTATTTCACCCCTCTAATTTCTCTGGGTTTGGAGAAAATCAGCCCTACATGGTGCATAATTCTGAAAGCCTCTTTTATCATAAAATTCTTCTTGCAGGGTATGCTTCCTTCCAACGGGGAGTGCAAATTATCCGACCGCGTACTTCGAAAGCTATCGTTTTTGATCGTATTATGGGTACTACGAACGATCGGAAGTATGTAACATTTACGGCATTTGATTGGCGTCATAATATAGTTGTTGATATTTCTACTGATCCCAGTGAGACGACAAATTATTTTAATGCTGATCAAAATGACCTACCATATGAGCTGTCGCCAGCCTTTTTTAGACCAGCAGTGCTCACAAAGTATAAAGCTGATCGTGATAAGTATACGGTAACAGAACGCTCTGTCTCATCACGAACACAATGGGATCTGAATAGCATCGATATTAATGACGCAGGGCAAATTCATGCCTATATTTGTGATCTTCGCTTGCTGCCTTATGATGAGCAGGTATATTGGCTCTCCCACAACGAAGCCCCGAAAGACGGTGTTGGCATTTCAGAACGTGCCTTTCTTGAGGACTTTATGGGTAATTGGGCGAACCAGCCGAGTGCCTTAGAAAATGTCCTTTTAATTATCCGTTCATGGCATCTCCGTAAAGTTCGGTGGTGGCAGCTTCGTGATGAAAAATTACTTGATCGCGTAACAATTCCCCTCACGACAAGTCGCGATGAATGGGGAGATTCTCTTATGGATCTTGCCAAGTTGGTAGTAGAAGGATTTGAGGTAAAGGTACTGCGAAAGGAATTAGATAAATTAAAGATCGTGTATAGCGAGAAGGATCAAAGTTTGAATCTTCTTTCTAAAATCGTCAATAGGGATCGTGATATAACAGCAGTTGAAGGCTTAGTAGGCTTACGAACTGTGCAAGGACTGCGCTCTAAAGTTAAAGGACACGCTACTGGGGGTGCAGCTGAACAACTTGCTCAAGAGGCATTGAATGAGCATGAAACCTATGCAAACCATTTTCGCCATGTTTGTACGCTTGTAGCTGCTGATCTAGCACGGATAGAGCAGTCTTTTTCTCCATCGAGCAGTAATCAAGACTAACGAATCTTCACCTTTAATCCTAAATATTCCAATAGTAATTGATAAATATGCACGGCAGCGCTAGCTTATCAAAAACAGCTACCTTATTTAGATATATTAAGGTAGCTGTTTTTTTGATGCGTAACCTAAACCTTATTCATATTGGCAATAATACGATCAAAAACAGTATCTTTCGAAGTACGCGGTCGGATAACTTGTGCTCCTCGCAGATAGGCTGCTTTCCCTTTAATAAGGCGTTGACGATAAAACAGGCTTTCAGTCTCGTAAAATTTGCGAGGCAGTTTACTTCCCCAAACAGGAAATTTTGAAGGTCGATACAAGGTAAAATCGAACAGTCGGACTAAGGCAGCATTATTAACGATCAGATACTCTTCCAGTGGTGCCCATTGAAAGGAGATGCAGCTTCTTCGTTTGTCGAGAGTGTCCTCCACAGTAAGGGAAACTATTGATTCGAGCTTACCCTGTTCGTTATACCGACAATAGGCATGCTGATCTGGTATCCAATGCGCCTTCGTCAGATGAAGATATTCTTGGCTTATCTCGTATGTTGTACTATTATGCCCATCAAACGCTCTTGTAAATAGCAATGGAATAGCATCTCGGAGTGTCTTTGCTGCACTGCTTCGGAACCCGCGTTCAATATATACGTCATCGAAATTTTGTTGCCAATACGATGCCATCCGTGTCATAGAGGGACTAAAGTCCCAATTTAACACATCATCGTGATCAAGGGATGCTAAGCGATCATTTGGGACTACAACTGATTGAATAAAGATGCCATCTAATACGTGGGTTAGAATTTCGTCGCTCTGAGCATTGTCAGCAAGAAAGGCTAAATGGGCTGAGCCATCAAGCCAGGCTGCGAATGCCGCCTCATCCTCTGGTATCTGGCTGAGCCGATCCATCGCGCTTACAAGTTGTTTATGGGCATGACTCGCCACACTATGACTCCTTTCATAATGAACGGTTTTATTCGGGCTTTACCTTAGGAAATGGATTGCTATTGTTTTGGTTAATGGCTTGAATAAGCGGCATCAATAAGTCCGATCCTATCTGTTGAGGATTCTCTAAAAGTTCTATTGCCGAGCGTCGCTCTATTTTGCGATATTCGTTGCGATCATAGGGATTGTTCATAAGACTAAAATGAAAATGAGAATTTTCATTGAGACTAGGGACAGCACCCGTTAAGTTCGTTACTGCAACGCCAATATCAACTTCGCCATAGTAGTTGGCCTGGTCATAAAGGCGACCCATAATACCAATAAATCGACTTGCTATCCCAGCCACAATCGTCGGGTAAAAAATGAGAGGGCTACCATCACCGCCTTCACGCTCTGCGGCTCTCGCACAAAATACGTGACCCATTCCATTATGATCCATTTGGATGGTGACTGTTTCTGGTTGGGAGTTGAGCGCATTGCGGTTGATGGGAGAGACACTACCTCGAAACCCTTCAGTTCGTATAGCCCAAGATAACGGGATTGATATGAAAGGAATGCGATCAACTTTATAGAAACTATCGAGATTCGCGAACAAGCTATTGAGTGATTGAGGAAGGCTAGTATCCTGGGATACTCGTGTAAGCATGCCATCGTTTGGTACAACAGGGCGACTATACATGTGAATATAGCTAGAATTGGGATTTACGGCGATAGGAGCATTGGCGATTTCAGCGTTTAACAGCGCTTCACGATCAATCTCGAATACTCTATTACGATCATACAGTTGTCTCACTTCAGCCTGGTTGAGCTTTCTATTTCCGGTTCCGTTCCGTCCATAGTAAGAATTTTCGCCTCGAATAGTGACCATATGCGGCGCACGCGGCGATTGAGGAACAACAACGATAACGTAGCCAACCGAGGGATCATCCTCCGTTGGAATGGTATACATCTTCACGAATGGAGGCTCATCAATAGCGGTGCCAACAACCGAATCGATTCGTTCACGGGCACCAGCTAAAGAGACTGGCGTTAAGCGGGTAGGACGCTTTTGCTCATCCTCACCAATTCCATAAATAATAACCCCACCATCAACGGCCATCGCTGCAATATCTTTGGCTATCTCTTCAGAGGTTTTTGCAAGTTCTTGTTTCGCATCAAACGTATTTGTTTCTTCCAATCTTCTCGAAAGAACAACGGCTTTGATCTCATCCTCGGTCTTGGGCATCCACATCAAATGCTCCTTATAACGCTGAAAATAGAACCTTATTTTAATAGAAAGTGTAGCAGATTACCAAGGAGAGAAACACCTGTTTCTGTATCAAAAAAGGGATATTTTGATAGACTTTATCACGAAGATGTTTATAGGATATGCAAAGGAAGTGTATGCGTACAACTGAAGAGTATCGTAGTTGGTGGGTACTGTTCCCCGTGCGTGGTCTCACGTTGGACAACCGAACGCATGATTTGGAACGACCGCTTTTTGGTGATGCGACGTTTCTTTCGGCGCGTCACCTGCGTACCTTGGGGCGAAAAAGTGGACTTTTTGCCATGCATGACATCATCAAGTTGTTGCCAAACGAACCCATGCGCGGTGACACTTACCTTGCCGTGTGTCGGCGTGCATCGATCACGGCGAGCGACGATGATGCGGTGTATGATGCGCTCATTATGCAGGCGAAGGAACGGGCTGAACAACTGATTGCTGCTCTGGCAGTTATGATCTTTGCCCAACGTGCCGATGGAACAACCATTGGGTTGTTGGAGCAATCATACTCTCGCTTCCAATTCTTGAGCATTTTCGAGCGCGAACACGACGGCTGGGCCCATTCAATGAATGGTATGGATGCGGCGCGGACAATTCCTCGTCGAGAGCAGATCGTGTGGACTCGCCGCGAACTGCGGCAGTGGCTGCGGAATCCTTGGTGGCATGGGTTGGTGGCCAGTGCGATTAATCCCAGCAACGCGATTCCGCGATCATTTCGCAATACCTTAACGCAAGCCAGTATTCGCCTGGCTGAAGCATTTAGCAGCCCAACGCGCTCAACCCAGTTAATCGGTGCCGTCACCGCGCTTGAGGTGCTGCTTTCCTATACGAACCAAGGCACGGGATTTAGCACGATCGAGCAACGCATCGATGCGCTGCTCGGATCGTCCTGGGCCACACGCTTACGGGTCAAAGATGTCTTCCATGCACGCCATAGCTATGTACATCAAGGAACACGGATTACTGAATCGTCCATCGTCGAGGCCGGACTTGTTTTAGCGGTGGCGGTGATGATGCTGTATAGTCACGGCCTGAACGCCTTTGCTGACAAAAATGCGCTTTTAGCCTATCTTGATGTGAGCATTGCGGCGCGCCGCTGCCAGCCGACTGCTGGCCAACGGCCACTGGTGCATCTGCGCCCGATCTTCCCTCCACTTCCTGACGAACTTCCCATGCTGGCGCTGTTGGCAGAAGATCGCTCTGTCAGTCCTCGCTTTTTGCATGAGTAAGGTTCTATGAGAAATTCAATTTTAGACAAGCAATACAAAGAGGGTATTCTATCGCGCTATTTTGTCGATGGATCATTTTATTGTTTGAAGATTATGTTGGACACCGTAAAAAAAATTGTCAGATAGCTTTGGATCATGTATCGGCCAACGGCACTGTTGCCCTTGCTCTGGCAATTGGATGCGATAGACCCGCCAACAAACACACGTGAGGTACGGGAATATTATCGGTTACTTGTGGCATGTGGGCTTCGGTATTATCACCAAGGTCACTATCCGCAAGCACAGCAGATGATGGAGTCATTTTTTGCCCCCGCAGCATGGAAGAAGAATTCTTGGTTACCAATGAAAGAAGAAGAAATTTCAGCGCTTAATCTAAATGGCATGGTTAATCTTAAGCAAGGTCGTTATCGGCAGGCCGAACAGTATTGTCACCATGCAGTTCGTTTAAGTGAGATCGTTTTTGGCCTGGCACATCCCTCAACGGCTGCGAGTGGGGGTTAAGTCAAGAAACGCGGAATTTTGGCGGTAGGATTAAAAAGTATTAACATTTTGTGCGGTTGCGGTCTGTTCCCGCTGTGGCTAGTCAAGCGCGAGGGTATCGGTCCAGCGTGCTAACTCTTGGGCCGAGGGTTTGGTATAGATCATTGTCGTACTGAGGCGTTGATGGCCGAGGAGGGTGGCTACCACGGTCAAGGGTGCGCCATTGGTGACCAGCTGCGTCGCGTAGGTATGGCGCAGCACATGCGGTGTTACCAACGGCTCGGTGATCTTGGCGTGATAGGCGATCGTCGTGATGACCGTTTGGACTGCGCGTGGCCGGAGCGGGCCGCCCTTTTGACTGCTAATCACCGGCCGCAGCGGGTCGGCCTGAATCCACGCCATCAGCGTTTGGGCGTGCGCCGCCGTCCACCGTAGCCGGATGTCAGGCGCTTCATCGTTGGCCAGCGTGGTCTGGGCCACTGCCCAGCGCCAGAGATCCCGCCGCACCTCCACATTGAGCGGAACCGTCCGCGCCACGCCGCCTTTGCCTGCCCGCACCCGCAGCTGCCCCGAGCGTTCTCCCACGATCAGATCGCCCCAAGTCAAGGCACAGAGTTCCGCAACCCGCAGCCCGGTATGCAAGAGCAGGCTGATGATGATCGTGGCCCGCACGGCGTGCCGGCCACGTCCTGCGGCTTTGAGCAGGGCATCCTGCTGGGTCGGGGCGAGGGCCTTGGGTGCCCGCTCGGTATCGACATCGCGCACGCGCCTAAGGGTCGCAAAGGGATTGTCGGCGCGCAGGCCTGCCGTGATGGTCCACCCACCCCAGGTATCGAGCGCTGCCAGCGCCGTATTGATGGTTGCCGGCTTTTTGGGCGGCTGCTGGGCGCGGAGCCATTCCCGATAGCGGGCACCATCCCGTGACGAGAGGTTCGCCACGGTCGCTGAAATGTCGGGATGCCTGGCCTGAAGCCAGGTCACAAAGCGCCCGAGGATCTGGCGATAGAGCCGGCGAGTGGCAGCACCATGCGTTGGCTCCAGCCACGCATCAAAGGCTGCCAGCGTGTCCGGAATGGGATAATCGAGGGCCATCAGGGCATTCCTTTCGGAGCAGACACATTTTGCGTCGTTTTTGGCGCGGCTTCGCCGGGGTGGTTTCGGCGGCAATCACGCTCAGGGCTGCAGAGAGTCTCGCATCATTAAGCGCAAAATAGGCATTTTGCGTCGTTTCTTGCTATACTTTTTTACGTTTTGTCACGCTGGCGAATTTGTTTCAGATCGGTAATAGTCAAAGAGCCGTTGCACTGTCACATCATCTTCTCGGCCCAGCAAAAGGTGGCAAGAACAGGCGCAGATCGAGAGCGGATACACGCATCGTGCATCATACGACGTGTGCAAAGGGCATTTGACCATTATAAATTTGTTTCAGATCGTTGTCCTCCCTCTATGAGAGCAGCAATCCTGTGATAATAAATTAAGGCTTATGGGGTGCGCAGCCGCCCCATAAGCCACCTTGAAGGAAGCGCGACAGCACTGCATTTGGGGATTCAGTGGGGACTTCTCGTCGGGGAACTATCAGCAATAGCGTCCAA